>OHRL01000032.1_pt1 | contig 106176 bp, 70 predicted proteins | sample 1578331 | NCBI WGS metagenome assembly OHRL01 (sample SAMEA3879608, study PRJEB24766) | human gut metagenome | biome: human-associated habitat; feature: feces | place: USA | collected 1985/1987
AACTGATTATCGGTGACCGCCAGACCGGTAAGACGGCCATTGCCATCGATACCATTATCAATCAACGTGAAAATTATCTGGCAGGCAAGCCTGTGTATTGCATCTACGTTGCCATTGGCCAGAAGGGCTCTACGGTTGCTTCTATCGTGAATACTTTGCGCGAATATGGTGCGATGGAGTACACAATTGTGGTAGCTGCTACAGCCGGTGATCCTGCTGCCTTGCAATACTTCTCACCGTTCTCGGGTGCCGCTATCGGTGAATATTTCCGTGATACCGGCCGTGATGCATTGGTGGTTTATGACGACCTTTCCAAACAGGCCGTTGCCTACCGCGAAGTGTCCTTGATTCTGCGTCGTCCGTCCGGGCGCGAGGCTTATCCGGGTGATATATTCTATCTGCATTCCCGCTTGTTGGAACGTGCGGCAAAGATTATCAATCAGGAAGAAGTGGCGCGTGAGATGAATGACCTCCCCGACAGCCTTAAGGGAATGGTGAAGGGAGGTGGTTCTCTGACTGCATTACCTATCATCGAGACACAAGCCGGCGACGTATCCGCTTATATCCCTACGAATGTAATTTCGATTACCGACGGGCAGATATTCCTCGATACCGATCTCTTTAATCAGGGTAACCGTCCGGCTATTAATGTGGGTATTTCTGTATCCCGTGTAGGAGGTAATGCTCAGGTCAAAGCGATGAAAAAGGTAGCCGGTACATTGAAAATAGACCAGGCACAATACCGTGAATTGGAAGCGTTTACGAAATTTAGTGGCGATATGGATCCTGTGACTGCCCACATCATTGATAAGGGGCAGAAGAATACCCGTTTGCTTGTGCAGCCGCAGTACAGCCCGATGCCGGTAGAGAAACAGATTGCTATCCTTTATTGTGGTGTTCATGGTTTGCTGCGTAATGTACCTTTGGATAAGGTGGAAGATTTTGAACGCAGTTTCCAGGAGAGTCTTGCCATTAACCATCAGGCAGATGTTCTCGATGTACTGAAAACCGGTGTGATCAATGAAGAAGTTGAAAAGGGTATTCGTGAGACGGCGGAAATGGTGGCGAAACAATTTATGAATTAATAAGGTGGTAGAGTGGGTATGTGGTTAAGTAGGTAGTGATTAAGTAGGTAGTAGTTAAGTAGTCAAGTAGTTAAGTAGGAATGATTTAGAGTGTTGAATCCGGTTTTATTCCCGGTGTTTTCTATTCATTGTATCTGACTGTTAACTTTCAGCTACTAACTTCTAACTACCAGCTTCTAACTACCAGCTTCTAACTACCAGCTACTGACTTCTAACTACCAATTTTCACTATCTCCATGCTTACTACTAAATTCTAACTACTAACTACTAAAACAATATGGCTTCACTTAAAGAAGTAAAAACCAGAATAAATTCGGTACAGAGTACCCGAAAGATCACTTCAGCAATGAAGATGGTGGCTTCTGCCAAATTACATAAGGCGCAAGGAGCCATTGAACATATGTTGCCATATCAAAGGCAACTGAACAAGATTCTGCATAATTTTCTCAGTGGTGATCTTTCGATCGAATCTCCCTATGTGGAGGAGCGTGAGGTAAAGCGTGTGGCTATTGTCTTGTTCTCTTCCAACAGTTCTTTGTGTGGTGCTTTCAATGCCAATGTTATCAAAATGTTTCTGCATACCATCGGTGAATACCGCAAGTTGGGTCAGGATAATATCTTGATTTATCCTATCGGGCGTAAGGTGGAGGAGGCAGTGAAGAAGATGGGCTTTTTCCCGAAAGGCAGTTATCAGCAGTTAGCTGATAAGCCCACTTATCAGGAGGCATCTGCTCTTGCAGAACATTTAATGGAACTTTTCGTGTCCAAGGACATCGATCGTGTAGAACTGATTTATCACCATTTCAAATCGATGGGCGTACAGGAACTGGTTCGTGAAAAATATTTGCCGATCGATCTTACCCGGATAGAAGAGGAACAGGCTGAAGAAATGGAAGGAAATCAGGTAATGAACGATTATATTGTCGAACCGTCAGTCGAGCAGTTTATCGCCGATTTGATTCCGAAAGTATTGTGCCAGGAGGTTTTTACAGCCGCTATGGATTCTAATGCATCCGAGCATGCTGCCCGTACATTGGCTATGCAAGTGGCAACGGATAATGCGAATGAACTGATTCAGGATTTGACCAAGCAGTATAATAAGGGACGCCAGCAGGCGATAACGAATGAGTTGCTGGATATTATCGGGGGATCGATGAAATAATCTTGCCTTAAGTAAATATTTGAAAAGGGGTTGTCCGCTATAAAAAGCAGATGACTCTTTTTTTATTTTATCGACTTTTATCAGATATTCTTCTAAAACTGATGTGGAGATTTCTTCTGTATGTGATGTTTTATAATGATGTGTCCACTCCGTTTTAATCTCTTTTTTTTTATTCTCGCGATATAAATTCTTTCAGAATATTGCTTTATGCCTAAGTGGTTATTAAATGATCCGTTGTGAAACTGATAAAAAGATACAAAGTTAAAACCACCTTTTGGCAAAATAATCATCGTTTTCCGTATCTTTGGCAGAAAAACAAAGCAATTATAGATCGTATGGAAAACAATCCGGATTTACAGCTCGCTTGGCAATTTATCGAAAATACGGGTACGCATCTGTTTCTGACAGGAAAAGCCGGCACAGGTAAAACTACTTTTCTCAGAGAACTGAAAGCTAAATCACCGAAACGTATGGTAGTGGTGGCACCTACGGGGATTGCCGCTATCAATGCAGGCGGAGTAACGATGCATTCTTTTTTTCAACTGCCTTTTGCACCTTATGTGCCTGATACTAAATTTATGTCTGCCCAGACTTTCCATAAATTCGGGAAAGAGAAGATCAATATCATCCGTAGTTTGGACCTTTTGGTGATTGATGAAATAAGTATGGTACGTGCTGATTTGCTGGATGCCATCGATGCCGTGTTACGTCAGTATCGCGACCGGTATAAACCGTTTGGTGGTGTACAACTTTTGATGATCGGCGATCTTCAGCAGTTGGCTCCTGTTGTGAAAGAGGATGACTGGCAGTTGTTGAAACCGTATTATGACACGGCTTTCTTCTTCGGTAGCCGGGCTTTGCGTGAAACGGAATATGTGACCATCGAATTAAAGCATATCTATCGCCAGAGTGATACTGCCTTTGTGAATTTATTGAACAGGATACGTGAAAATACCGCTGACGATTCGGTGCTTACGGAACTGAACAAGCGTTATCTTCCCGGTTTTCGTCCGAAGGAAGAAGAGGGATACATCCGTCTGACCACCCATAATTATCAAGCCCAGCAATATAACGACCGTCAATTGGTAGCCTTACCGGGACAGGCTTATAGCTTTCGGGCAAAAACCGAAGGTACGTTTCCCGAATCCGCTTATCCAGCCGATGAGATATTGACTGTGAAGAAGGGAGCACAGATTATGTTTATCAAAAATGATTCTTCCGGCGAACATCGGTTTTATAATGGAAAGATCGGTCTGGTAACAAGTGTGTCCAAAGACGGTATCATGGTGCGTGGAAACGGAGATGATGAATCTTTTCTCTTGGAAACGGAAGAATGGACCAATAGTAAATATACGTTGAATCCTGAAACGAAGGAAATTACGGAAGAAGTGGAAGGGCGTTTCCGGCAGTATCCCATCCGTTTGGCATGGGCTATTACGATTCATAAAAGCCAGGGACTTACTTTTGAACGGGCTATTATCGATGCCAATGCTTCATTTGCGCACGGGCAGGTGTATGTTGCGTTAAGCCGTTGCAAAAGCCTTGAAGGGCTTGTCTTAGGTTCTCCGCTTCGGAAAGAGGCGATTATCAGTGATGATACGATTGATGAATTTACCCGTGAGGTGGAAGCGCTGTCACCCGATAAGGAAAAACTGAATAAGTTGCAGCACCGTTATTTCTATGAATTACTTTGCGAACAATTTGATTTTCACTCTCTGGAGCGTCATTTTGCACTTGTACTCCGTCTCTTGGATGAGCATTTGTACCGGCTTTATCCCAAATTGCTGGAGCGATATAAGGAAGCGGATGAATTATATAAAACGAAAATTGTGAAGGTGGGAGATACTTTCCAATTGCAGTATACGGAGTTGGTAAATGCTTCCGGTGATTATATGCACGATGATCGCTTGCAACAGCGCCTGATATCCGGTGCACATTATTTTGCCGGGCAGTTGGAGGAAATACTTTCTCCGTTGGTGGCTGGCACTAAAATCCAAACGGACAATAAGGAATTGAAGAAAAAATTCAGCGAAGCTTTGGCAGCGCTTCAATCGGCATTATATATAAAGAAAGGGACTCTTCTGCTTACAGAAAAAGAGGGCTTTACCGTGCCTTCCTATTTGAAGCGGAAAGCGGTACTTACAATCGAGGGAAGCGAAAAGGGAGATACCGGCGCTTCCAGATCACGTACATCCTCGTCTGCCACGAAAGCAGATCGGGGAGAAAAGATAGAAGTACCTACGGATATTCTTCATCCGGATCTCTATAAACAGCTAATAGCATGGCGAAATGCAGAAGCGGCTAAGGCCGGGCTTCCTGTGTATACGGTTATTCAACAGAAAGCGATATTGGGTATCGTCAATCTTTTACCTCGGGATATAGCTTCTTTGGTACGTATTCCTTATTTTGGAAAAAAAGGAGCGGAGAAGTATGGTGATATTCTGTTGGACATGGTAAATCGGTATGTGACCGAAAATAAAATACATCAGCCGGAAATGCCGGAAGTACCTGTCAAAAGAGCCCAAAAGACCAAAAGTTCGGGTACAGATGTGGTTGCAGAATTGGCGGCTAAAACTCCTCGGATAGATACAAAAGAGATAAGTTATTCCATGTTTCGCCAAGGGATGGATATCGAAGAGATTGCCAGGAAGCGCGAGTTGGTAACCGGAACTATTGCGGGACATCTGGAGCATTATGTACGTTCGGGAGCCGTTAAAGTCGATCAATTGGTATCCCGGGAGAAAGTGGATAAAATAACCCGCTATTTGCAGGAGAATGCCGATGCCCGTGGCATTACGTTTATAAAAGCAGCTTTGGGAGACGAGGTTTCCTATGCGGATATTCGATTGGTGATGGCTGCTTTGCAGTCGGCCAAGATATGATTTGTCGTATAACTACAAAAAAATAAAAAATTATTTTCTTAATTTTTTATTTTTTTGTAGTTTCGCGTGTTTGAATTATATAATATACAACATGCAGATAAGTAATAAAAGTAGTGAAGTAAAGTGGAGAGAATTTTTGCAAGGGGATGAGCAAGCTTACTCATGGCTTTATAGAACGTATGTACAATTGTTATATAATTATGGCTCTCATTTTACAATGGATCATGAATTGATAAAAGATTGTATTCAGGAAGTTTTTACGAGGATATATAAGAATCGAAAAACACTCTCATTACCCGATAATGTTAGGGTTTATTTGTTGATTTCATTGAAAAATTGTATTTTGAATGCATTGGATAAGCAGTGTAGGTATACTGATTTAGAGTCTATTCCTTTTATCTTAAGTGAAACTGTTGAAGACAGATTTTTATCTGATGAAGCAGCAAAATTACAGAAAGAAGAAGTGGAGAATATACTTTCTATTCTAACTCCCAGACAAAGGGAAATTATGTATTATCGTTTTGTAGAAGAACTCGATTTTGATCAAATATGCGAAATTATGAATTTGAATTATCAATCTGCGCACAATTTGATTCAACGGGCATTAAGAAAGATAAGGGATAATTATGACTCTGTGTCATTCTATTTATTCATTTTAAGTTACTTTGCCAAGCACCCATCTTTATAAGAGAAATAGTTATATTTGTGTATTTTTTTACTGCGAGTAGTACTATTTAGATAAACAAATTATTTTTTTTATTTTTTCTCAAAATAGTGAGTATTTTATTTATTTTTACTTGTCCCTATTATAGAAATAAGTGAAAATGGATAAAGACTATAGTACATATAAAATTAATCAATTGTTGGATGATGATTATTTTGTGATGTCGGAACGGTATCCGACACCAGAAAACATCAAATTTTGGAATAACCAAATAAAGCGTTTCCCACAGTTAAGTCGTGAGATAGAATTAGCTCGAAAAACGATAGCCGCTTTTAGAGAAGAATCGGTCAAAAAGCTTTCAGAAGAAGAGATAGATACACTTTGGGATCGAATAAAACAGGAAAATCAACATTACAATAAAAAAAAGATTTTTTCTATCATTCAAAGATGGTCGATTGCAGCTTGCTTTGCTGTTATAATTGTTGGAGGGTGGATGGCAATCAGGTATGAATTAAATGCAGATAAAATGATGTCTGCAATTATATCTTTACCCGAACCAGATAAAACTGTTACTGACGTACAATTAATATTATCTAACGAAAAAGAGCTCGTTATCGGAACAAAGAAATCGCACATCCTTTATGATAAAGATGGGCAGATACGTGTTAAGACAGAAAAGTCGACAGAGGTAATGGCAAAAAACGTTGAGATCAGCTATAATCAATTGTTTGTGCCTCTTGGAAAAAATTCGTCGATTACTTTTGCAGATGGAACTAAGGTTTGGGTGAATGCTGGTACAAGATTAGTGTATCCTACTACTTTTGTAAAAAATCAACGAGAGATTTATGTAGAAGGAGAGGTTTATCTGGAAGTTGCTCCTGATAAGAATAGACCTTTCATTGTAAGGACGGACAATATGCAAGTTAGGGTATTGGGAACAAAATTTAATGTTACTGCCTATAACGATGATGCATTGAAGCGTGTAGTACTTGTCAGTGGCAAAGTGGAGGTTAGGACAAACGAGAAAGAAAGGGTATTACTTAAGCCTAATCAGTTGTTTGCATATGAGAATAATCGGATACAAGTGAAAAATGTGGATGCAAGCAGATATATATTGTGGAAAGATGGTTTTTATCAATATTATCATGAACGCCTCGATAATATTTTCAAAAATTTATCCAGATATTATGGTAAAGAAATTGTATGTGGAGAAGGGGTATCCACTCTTACCTGCACAGGCAAGTTAGACTTGAAGAATGAACTTTCGGAAGTATTGGAAATTTTAAAAAATGCAGCAAATATTGAGATATATGAAACAAATGAGAAAGTATACATAAGTGTTAAACCCTTAGAATGAATAAATACAATGAAAGACGATTCGTGACATAAAAGAAAAAAGCCAGATAATATAGTGAATTATCCGGCTTCATTTTAAATTAATTTATACTCCGAGATATTAACTTAAAATCATTCAAATGTATGAAAAATATAGAATCGTTTGACCTTTTCAAGGTCGAACAGGGGCGTTTTTTACGAATATTGAAGATTTCAATACTCTTTTTGACAGTTATTTGGAGCACAGCCTCCGCTTATGCTTTTCCCGATCAGACACTTATTACGATTGAGGCCAAAGGTAAAACTTTGAAAGATGTATTTGCTGACATTGAGAAACAGAGTGAATTTATTATTTTCTTTTTGGATCAAAATATTGATGTTGATAGAAAAATAAACGTTTTTTTAAAAAATCAGACAATAGATAAAGTCTTAAGCCAAGTTTTTAAAGATACGGATATTACTTATTCTATTACAGGAAGGCAAATTGTAATTTCAAGAACAGATGATAAACCGGCGTCCGCCCAACAAAAAAGTAAAAAATGGACGTTAAAAGGGTTGTTGACAGATGTAGATGGAAATCCGATAGTAGGTGTTTCTGTCGTTTTAAAAGGTACATCTACAGGTGTTTTGTCTGATATAAACGGTTATTATTCAATAGAAGTAGAAAATGGTCAGATACTGGAGTATCGTTTTGTTGGGTTCGAAACAGAGGAAAAACTTGTAAAAACTGGAGTAAATGGTAATCTGCGTATGAGAGAGTCTAGTGTAAATCTGGATGACGTAGTTGTTATCGGATATGGGCAACAGAAAAAGGAGAGTGTAGTTGCTTCGATTAACTCTATTGGGCCAGCTGAACTCTCGATGCCACAACGTAACCTTACAAATAACATTGCCGGACAAATAGCTGGTATTATTGCTATTCAACGAAGCGGAGAACCGGGTAATGACAGTGCAGAATTCTGGATTCGAGGACAGAGTTCATATGCCGGAGGTACTTCTCCTTTGGTATTGGTAGATGGAGTTCCACGTTCGATGGATGATATTGATGTGGATGAAATAGAAACTTTTTCTGTATTGAAAGACGCTGCTGCTACAGCAGTGTATGGTTCAGAAGGTGCTAATGGCGTAGTATTGATAACTTCTAAACGGGGAAAAGCACAAAAAACAAATATTAGTTTTAGAGCACAATATAGTATTGTAACTCCTACAAGAATGCCGGAATTATTGCCAGCTTATGATTATTTGTCTTTGTATAACGAAGGGCAGTGGAATGAAGCTGGTAATCCTGATTGGAATACATTTAACAGAACTTATTCGGATGAAATATTGGAGAAATATCGTACGGGAGTAGATCCGGATTTATACCCTAACGTAAATTGGATGGACTTATTATCAGACCAGACGCATAATATGCGCTATACATTGAATTTTAGAGGTGGAACAGAAAAAACAAAGTTTTTTGTATCAGGAGCTTATTATAAGGAAAATGGTATATTTCAATCCAATCCAATAGAAAAGTATGATGCTAATATTGGTCTTGATCGGTATAATCTACGTACGAATGTAGATATGGATATCACATCGACAACTAAAATATCAGTAGACCTTAGCGGACAATATAAAACTAAGAATAATCCAGGAAATAGTTCAGATGCTATCTTTGATATGATTACTCAATTTCCCACTCATTATATTCCTATGTATTATTCTGATGGAAGTATTTCGGAACATTATACATATGATCCAACTACCCGTTCCAATCCATATAATATGTTGAATCATTATGGATATACCAAGAGTTGGAGCATGAATGCCCAGTCTAAAGTTTCTTTAGAGCAGAAATTAGATGTAATAACAAAAGGGCTCTCATGGAAAGGAAGTGTCAGTTTTGATGCATCGGCCTATTCTGTGATAAAACGCGAGAAATCTCCTAACTCTTTTTATGCTACAGGGCGAGATGAAACTGGTAATCTAATAAAAACAGAAGTAAAGCAAGGTACTGCATTAGGTAATCCAACGTATTCAAGTTCTGGTGGTGAAAAGAAAATTTATATTGAAACATCTTTGAACTATAAAAGATTATTTCAGGAAAAACACGATGTGTCTGGTATTTTATTATATATGCAGAAAGAAAGTCAGAACCAGAATGTAACGGGTATACAACTATTACCTTATAGAAAACAAAGTGTAGTAGCCAGAGCTGCTTATGGCTATGATAATCGTTATATGTTGGAAGGTAGTTTTGGTGCAACGGGTAGTGAAAATTTTGCATCCGGACATCGATGGGGAATTTTCCCAGCTGTCGGTGCTGCCTGGTATATCAGCCATGAAAAATTTATGGAACCTTTAGAAAACATTTTAAGTAAATTGAAACTGAGAGCTTCATTCGGTATTACCGGTAACGATGAAATTGGTTCAAGTTCTCGTTTTCCTTATAGAGAAGCACTTTCTACGGGAGGTCCCGGATATAATATGGGATTGACACCGGGCGTAAATGGAGATGTAACTGGAGCTGTAGGTGCCGGAATTATCGAACAAGATTTTGCAACGCCGAATTTGACATGGGAACGTGAGCGTAAAGTGAATGTTGGAGTTGATTTAGGCCTTTTCAGAGGGAGTATAGATTTGATTGTAGATTGGTTTCACAATCGCCGTAATAATATTTTATTGCGCAGAAAAACAATACCTTCGGCTGCTGGATTCCGAAATAGTCCTTGGCAGAATTTCGGAGTAACCACTAATACAGGTTTTGATGCTAGTTTGATATTAAAGAAACAGATTGGACAGGTATTTGCATCAGTGAGAGGTAATCTTACTTATGCAAAGAATAGGGTAGAGGAATATGATGAAGTACCACAAGTTTATCAGTACCAGGCTTATACAGGTCAGTCTATCGGCCAACCGTTTGTATATGTAGCCGAAGGTTTGTATACTCCCGATGATTTCGATATTGTAGAAAATGCTGATGGAAGTAAGACTTATACTTTAAAGGAGGGAATGCCTAATCCGGGTACCCAAGTTGCTCCGGGTGATATCAAATATAAAGATTTAAATGGAGACAAGAAGATTGATTCATTGGATAAAACCTATGAAAACGGTCTATATCCGGAAGACCCTAGGTTGGTATATGGCTTTGGATTAAATTTAGAATGGAAGGGCTTTTTTGCTGGAGTATTTTTTCAGGGAGTAGGACAAACTTCTGTCAATCTTTTAAGTTCGGCTGGTAATTTTATGCCATTTCACAATGGTGTAGATGCTTCTTCGGCTCGTATGGAGGCCTTAGACCGTTGGCAAAATAACGATCCTTATAATCAAAATGTTTTATTCCCGCGTGTTCATGCTACTAAGTTCGATCATAATGCATATGGAAGCACATGGTGGTATCGTAATGGTAGTTTCTTACGTTTGAAAAATGTAGAGTTCGGTTATCAGTTCAATAAACAGATGTTACGTAAAATCAGTATGCAGAATTTAAGAATTTATGTTCAAGGTACTAATTTGGCTGTTTGGGATAATATAGAATACTGGGATCCCGAGTTGGGTGGATCTAATTCCGGATCAAAATACCCGATATGCGGGACATGGACAATAGGACTTGAAGTTACATTTTAAAAATAGAATATTATGAAAGAGGTTAAAAAGTTCGTATATATTGCACTTGTTGCGGGTGGAATGCTTGGGAGTTTTATCTCATGTGATTATTTAGATGTATCTAAGGAATTATCGGAGAATCTTACATTGGAACAAGTTTTCAATAACCCGGGATATACAAAGCGTTGGCAAGCTAATATTTATAATTGTATTCCTAATTATTCGGAAATGGGAAAAGAGGCTACTACCGGATTTACCGGTATATGGAATTTAATGTCTGGGCAAGTAGTAGCTAATACAACAGCTGTCGGTACTCAGATGTTGACAGGGTTCAATTCGTCGAACGCTTCGTTTCATCGTTGGGCTACCTTATATAAATATATAAGACAGGGATTTATTTTCTTAGATAATGCCAAAGACTATATGGGTTCGGAACAAGATGTATCATATATCAGTAAAAAAGATATGGATCGTTTGAAAGCGGAAACTAAATTTTTGATTGCATATAGCTATTTTTCTCTTTTTGAATTATATGGTCCAGTTCCTTTAATAACGGAAATAGAAGACCCGGAGAATAAGACGATTGATTATCCGAGAGCCTCTGTCGATGAGATTGTAAACTATATTGATAGATTATTGCAGGAAGTTCTTGATTCGAATGCGTTACCAGAAACATTGTTCACAGAGAGTGCATCCGGTAGTCTGGATTACGAACATAACAATGATAGATATAATTTGAAAGAAATTGTACGCCCGACCAAAGTAACAGTGTTGGCATTGCGTGCTAAATTGTGGGTTTATGCAGCTTCTCCTCTTTTTAATGGAGGGTATGGAGAAGCGTTACAATTAACAAATAAAGATGGTAAGCATTTATTTCCAGATGAAGATAAGACGAAATGGAATACAGCCAAGACACATTTAGAGACTTTATTTACTTTTGCTGAAGCTAAAGGGCATAAGTTATATTATTCCAAACCTGGTAGTAATGGCTTGCCTGATCCTAATTTGTCTGTATATGAGTTGTTTCAATATTATAATGATGAGATTCTTTGGGCCAACGGTAATAATAGTTACCGGATTGTAGGTAACGATATGGAACGTCGTACTTGTCCACGTGGGGCCAATGGTTTTTGTAATATAGGCTTGTATCAGGAAGGAGTCGACGCATTTTTTACTAAAAATGGTCTGACAATTGAAGAGGATCCTGAATATAATGAGGATGGTTTTGGAAATTTGACGAATGTTTGTAGTTCAACTTTACATAATGATAAACATATTTTTAATATGTATCACAATCGGGAACCCCGCTTTTATAATACGGTCACTTATGAGGGTAGGAGTTGGCATCTTCCTATCTCTGGAAAGGCGGAGTACGGTTCATATTTCAGTAAGGGGGGAGATTCCGACAACAGTTCACAAGATCATCCGAAAGCTGGATATTTATTGTACAAGTTTAAGAACCGTACTTTATTGGATACCGGAAATAATGTGAAAACTTGGGCTCGTCCTTGGATATTGTTCCGTTTGGCTGATTTTTATCTTTATTATGCCGAAGTGTGTAATGAAATAAATCCTTCTGATCCTAAAATTATAGAATACATAGATAAAATCAGAGACAGGGCTGGTATACCAGGATATAAAGAATTGAAAGACAATGGAATAAAAAATATAGTCGGGGACTATGAAGCACAGAAAATAGCTATTCGTCGTGAACGCATGGTAGAATTATTTGCTGAAGGAAATTATTATTTTGACATTCATCGTTGGATGAGTTGTCTGGATGAGAATGGAGAAGATCAGCCATATGTTCGTACTGGAATGGACCTTAACTCACGTGCGGCTAAATTTAATTCTAGTAAGATTCCAACTGAGTTTTATGATGAAGTAGGTGAAGGCTCTTATTACAATAGAGTTGTTGTAGAGAAACGCGTTTGGAATAAGGAGATGCTATTGTATCCTGTACCTTATGATGAAATACAAAAAAGTAATTTGCTTGTACAAAATCCATTGTGGAACTAATAAAATTGATATTATAAAATGAAGAAGTATATAATTATTATCATATCGTTGTTTCTTGGCTTTTTAAATGTTTCGGTTTTTGCCACTAATGAGAAGATACCTTATACTAAAGTAGAGATTAAATTATTGATGAAAAAGGTTGCCGATTGGCAGATTAAACACCAAAGAGAGGTAAGGCATCATCCATTAGACTGGACAAATGCTACTTTGTATATTGGTATGGCCAAATGGGCGGAATTGGCTGATAAAGTTGATAAGGACGAGAAGTATTATAAATGGTTAGTAAATGTAGGAAATCGTTATTTGTGGAAAGCCAACAAACGGATGTATCATGCAGATGATTTAGCCGTTTGTCAGATGTTCATAGATGTCTATAATCGATATAAGGATAAATCCATGTTAAAACCGACTATCGAACGTATTGATTGGATTATCGATCATCCTTCTAAAGGTTCTTTGATAATTGATTATGCCAATCAGACTACACTGGAACGTTGGAGTTGGTGTGATGCTCTGTTTATGGCTCCTCCTATTTTCACCAGATTATACAAGGAAACGGGTAATGAAAAATATCTACAATTTATGGATAAAGAATATAAAGCTTCTACTATTTTCTTGTATGATTTGGAAGAAAAAATGTTTTTCCGTGATAGCCGTTATTTTTATCAACGTGAAGCCAATGGTAAAAAGGTATTTTGGGGAAGAGGCAATGGATGGGTACTTGGCGGACTAACTGAGATGTTGAAAGACTTGCCTAAAAAAAACAGTTACCGTAATTTTTATGAGGAACTGTTCGTAGAGATGTGTGGACGCATGGTGGAGATTCAGCAACCGGATGGATTCTGGCATGCCAGTTTATTGGATCCGGAAACTTATGCCGCTCCAGAAACCAGCTGTACAAACTTTATTATATATGCATTAGCATACGGCATTAATGAGGGATTACTGGACAAAGCTACTTATCTGCCTACTTTATTAAAATCTTGGAAAGCAGTGCTGGGGACGATCGATAGTGAAGGGAAATTGGGTTATGTACAACCTATTGGTGCTGATCCGAAAAAAGTAACTAAAGATATGACAGAAGTATACGGTGTTGGTGCTTTTCTGATGGCTGGAACAGAATTATATAAGATGGCCGAATAAGTATTAATAATTAAAGGTTACCTCTTGAATGTAGGTACAAATTTATCAGGTAGCCTTTAAAAAAACTTTTTCAGTAGATATTATAAAAAATACGGAACATAAAATGTTTTGATACTCATCTGAATTCATAATTGATAATCCCGAGAAATGGCGTTTTATTTCAGGATTATTTGGGAATAGCTGAATCTTAAACAAATGGAAATATGAGAAAAATTTTAATTATAGTTCTACTTTTTGTAGTAGGACTTCCTTCTTACACTCGAAATACAAAAACATTCCGCCAATGGGGAGAGGAATCTTTGAAAGTGATTGATACCTATTTGAAATCGGATAAAGGTACACTTCTATATTGTGAAAAAGCTTCAAGTTCAACGCCGGCCTTCGTATGGCCAACAAGTATCCAGATTAAAGCTTTGATTTATGCCGGGCGTATAGAAGATGCCAAGAAACTGGTGGATAATGTCAATCAGTATTATTATGTTTCTTATAATGGTTATTACGCTTATGACGCCAGTTATCGTGGAAAGGGTGGGAGCCGTTATTATGACGATAATGCTTGGATGGTTAAGGACTTGCTGGACTTGTATGCTGTTACACAGAACAGTGACTATTTAACGAGAGCTACAGTGGTCATGAAATTTTGTCTGAGTGGTGAACTGCCGACAGGAGGCATTCAGCTTAATGAGAATCCTAACCATGAGAAACATGGAAAGTGGGTTACTTGTGCTACTGCTCCAACTGCTGTCTGTTGCTTGCGCCTATATCAGATTACTAATCAGCAGAAGTATTTGAATGACGGCATCCGTCTATACAAATTTATGAAGAATGATGCCGGTTGGGGTATTGGAGCTGGTTATCGTGGATATGAAAATGCGGTTGTGATGCAGGCTTCTATGCTTTTATACACCATAACAGGCGAACAGGAATATTTAGATGATGCTTACCGGCTGGCTTATGGCATGGAGTCTCATTACATCGATTGGAAAACTCACCGATTGAATGAAACCGGTCAATGGGGTGGTCATGACATGACAGACGCCTATGTTGAACTCTACAAGATAGATCAAAATCCGAAATGGCTCAATCTTGCAGCGGGTTATGCGGTTTATTTGCATGACAATTGTAAAGACGAACTTGGCTTTTATCCCGAATACTGGAACGATCTGACTACTTCACAAGATAGTAGAAGACAATTGTTATATCAGGCTTCGGCAGCATCTACTTTTCTGAAACTGGCTACGGTTTCTTTTGAAACAGCCCTAACTACTACTCCTGTTGGTCTTTTTCAGAACGTGGATTATAACCAAGGAAAACTCAATAATCAATGGAGTATAGGACTGGAGGTAGGAAACTACACACAAGAGGATCTATGGCGCTTGGGAATGACCGATAACAAAATGAATTTTAAAGCAGCGCTGTCGTCCATTGAGATTGCAGACGGTTATAAAGTAACCATATATAAAGAGGGTGATTTTACTGGTGATTCTCGGGTTATGTATAAATCGTCATCCGATTTACAAAGTTGGCGTAATGTGGTAAAGTCCATTGTTGTTTCCCGTATTGATGATACCGGCATGCAATCAGAAAATCTAAAGGCATCATTGAAAATATATCCATTGCAAACTTCCGATTTTATTTATTTGGAAAATCTTAGGAAAGAGACATCTGTTAAAGTTCTGAACCTGAGTGGCGTTTCTGTTTTTTGTGAAAATCTACCAGGCGAGCAGTATACATTGGATATGACTCCTTTTTCACGAGGAATGTATCTGATATCAGTAAAATCTCCAGATTATGACCATATAATAAAAGTATTAAAGTATTAGTAGAGTTAATCTTACATATTATGAATATTAAAAATTTAAAGTTATGAAAACAAAATTATCTTTTTTAATTGTAGCGATTAGTGTTTGCATGAGTGCATTGGCAGTAGAAGTTCCTGCTAAATTATTTGTGCGTGGTACAGCTTTGGCCGAATCTTCCGTAGCAATGGAGATGAAACGTATCAATGAAGATTTTCCAAAGTTCTATATGGGCGAGGGAAGCATCAGTAACACTTATGAGTTGTTTACTGCATTGAAAACAGGTAGTTATGAATTTGCCACTTCGGCTGACGGTGGTGCTTTAATTCAGGCTGCCACAATCACAGTGGACGGTGGAGAGAGTTTGGTTCCATATCGTATTCGCGTTAATTTTGACGAAGCAACGCCGGTGGTATCCGTACTCAAAGTGGATGAAGTTATTTTGTGGGCGCCTTCTAAAAAGTATGTTATAACGAATTTGGAGTATGTAGGTAATTCAACGTTCTACAACGACTATGTTGAATATATCAAAGCAGATTGGGGAGACGAAAGATATCGCATCCGGGTTTATACGGAAGACGGAGAATATACGACTTATGGATATAAGTTGAGAGCTGTTTCGGCTCCTGATAATGATAGTAATGAAGATGAAAAATTACCGGGTTATTTTGATTTGTATACCACTACCAATATTGAGGGCTGGGACGAAACGATAGACGGAGAAAAATTCTATGGCAGCGAATATAAATTATCTGTAAAACGCAGAACAGCCAATCCGTTGCTTCCTTTCAGCGTGAAAGTTATTTTTAGCACTTCTAAAAATTATACACACGAGCTGAGAGATTATGATCCTACTTCTATTCGTGAAAACAAGATGCAGAATGTGAATATTTATCCTACTATAATTGACAACAGCACCACTGTGTCGGTTGTCGAAGGTGCATTTTCTGTCGAATTTGTTTCTATAACCGGTGTGTCGGTGCTGAAAGTCAATTCTTCCGGAAATGTATTGAATTTGGAAGGATTGGATATGGCAAGTGGAATGTATCTGGTAAAAATTGTTCAGGATAACAACGTTTTATCAGTGAAACGTGTGATTAAATTGTAAAAGTGAGTGGGGAGAAGTTGTGGAGATATACAGCTTTCTCCCCTTTTGTGTTTTACGAATTGTAAAACTGGTTTTTATATTTGTAACAATGTCTAATACTCTTCTTCCAAGATTTCAGGAAGAAGCACAATCATTATTTATTATGGAACGATTTTATAAAAAAAGTCTGATTTTTTCTCTTCTCCTTATCGGAATATTCCAGTTTGTATTTGCTCAGAACGGTACCTATTCAAAGCGGTATTACAAACAACAGAAGGTTACGTTCAACAGACCGAATGGAGCCTATACCAATCAATTGCTTTTAGAAGATTTTGGAAATGGCAAATATTACACGGATCGTGACCACGCGACAATCGTAGACAGTACTTATCAGATAAAGTTTAAAAAAGGATGCAAGGTTGGCGGCACGGGGGCGGCTGTGATTGTGAGTACCCCCAAGCTAAAGCAGTATACAATGGAATATCTTATTAAATATGATAACAATTTTGAATCGGGTTTGCACGGCAAGCAATTTGGTTTTAATTTAGGAGTAGGGTATTCGGGAGGGGCTTCTGATGCGGCTACGAAGAATGGTGACGGAGGAAGTGTACGTCTGCAGTTTGATGCACACGACGATTGTATTTCTAATCAGCTGTATGTTTATTATTCGGATATGACCACAGAATACGGTTGTAATCCCGGTGATCAGAAATATGATATGCAACGGGGAGTATGGAATAAGATAAAACTGACTGTCACTATGGAAACTTCTTATGAAGCTAAAGACGCCCGTATTGAAGTGTGGTGCAATGATGAAAAGAAAATAGATGTGACAGGGCTTTCTCTTGTTCGCAAAGATGAGCATCGTTTGATAACCGGTATTTGTTTTGAGTCGTTCCCCGGGGGCGGAGGTATCTATCCTACACATGATAATTATCTTTATATTGATGATATGACTTGGTATCCCGGTGAAGATAATGAAGCCTTTAAAAGTACTCCCAATGAATTGTATATGAGAGGGGATGCATTAGCCGAGTCTCTTTCTCCCTTGAAAATGCAGCGGATAGTGGAAGGTTTTCCTGAAAGTTATAATGGAAATTTAGTAACGAGCAATACTTTTGAATTGATTACATCGTTAAAAACAGGAAGTTATTCGTTCTCTGCTTCGGAAAATGGTGAAGATAAAATTCAATCGGAAGACATTACAGTAAATGAGACAGAAGGCGTTCCGGTTCCTTATCGGATCCGGGTAAATTTTGATGATGATATTCCATCGGTTACGACGGAGAAAATAACCGGAGCCGTATTATTTGCCCCTTCTAAGAAATACATAATAACCGATTTGAATTATATTGGAAACTCCACTTTCGAAGTGGAGAATCTCCAGTATAACGGTTCTACGTGGGGAGATCCGAGATATCGTATCCGACTTTATCTGGAAGATGGTTCTATGTCTACTTACGGATATATGAAAGGTAGTATTTCCGCTCCGAATGATGATAGTAATTCATCCGGTTATTTTGAATTGTTTCCAACAACCAATATCGATGATTGGTTTGAAACGATTGATGAAATTAAGTATACGGGAAATGAGTTTAAATTGTCTTCGAAAAGAAGAGGGGAGGGGTATGATTTGGCACCGTTTAATATGAAGGTAGTTTTCAATCCTCTTGGAAATTATTATCATGTCATAAGCGATTATGTAGATACTCCTCCTGTAGGCATTGCCGGAGAGCAGGGGAAGGATATTAGAGTTTATCCAACTTTTTTTGATAAATATATTATGATCCAAGGTGATGAGGATGGAATGTCGGTTGAATTATATAATGTATCCGGAAATAAATTGATACAGACCTATACCGGAACTTCCATTTGCCGATTAGAGAATCTGGATATTCCCAGAGGGGTTTATCTTTTGAGAGTCTCGACCCGGAATAATGAGACGGTGACAAGACGTGTAATCAAGTATTGATCTCTTTCTTCTTATTAAATAAAGATTCGGGTATTGAAATAAACCCTATTTATAAATTGAATAAAATTGATAATTTATGCAGCTCTTCTTCTTAAATGGTGCTATCAGCTTTTCTCCTAAAAAGATAGGTTGGTTTCTGGTTTTTCTTTTAATGGTTCATCATACAGTATTGTGTCAGGATTCCAATCGACCGGTTCATGTTTTTACGCTGGATACTCCCGATTATACTCATAGTCCATATACCGGAATGACGCGGAAACATTGGATAGATGCGGCGAAATACATGCTTGAGGGAGCTTTCGGCTATATTCATGACACAAATGATGCAATGAAATTTCCCAAACAGAAAGGCAAGAGTTATCCCAATAAGGAAGAACAAATTCCCACAGAGAAATTAGAAGGACTTTGCCGCACATTATATATTGCCGCTCCTTTATTAAAAGAAAATCCCGGCTTGGTTCTAAATAATATAAAGGTCGCAGATTATTACAGACAACAATTAGTGAATATTATCACTCCGGGGCATCCGAGCTATATATTTCCCCGGACAAAGAATGCCATCTCTCAGAATCTGGTGGAATTTGGAGCTTTATCCATATCCTTGTTTTCAATACCCGAAATCTTATGGAATCCCTTGTCGCAACAACAAAAAGATGCATTGGCTCATACCATGTTGAGTTATGCGGATGGTCCTACTGTACCGTCTAATTGGCGTTTCTTTAATTTGTTTGTATTTAGCTTCTTTAAAAGTGTGGGATACGAGGTAAATGAACCGCTTATGAAGAAGTTTCTGGATCTGTCTTTGGCCGATTATCGGGGTGAAGGATGGTATATAGACAATTCTTCTTACGATTATTATAGTATGTGGGCTTATCAGATGTATGGTCTTCTTTGGAGTGAATATTTCGGAAAAGAAAACTATCCGGAATATGCGAAACGCTTTATAGATAACTTTAAAGAGATGACCGGGACGTATCCGCTCATGTTTGGACGTAACGGGCAGATGATAATGTGGGGACGCAGTATTACTTATCGTTTTGCAGCCGTTTCTCCATTTTCTTTGGCGGGATATTTGAATGATGATTCTGTAAATTATGGTCATTTACGTCGTATTGCTTCCGGCACTTTGTTGCAATTCCTTCAGAATCCGAATCTGCTGGCGGATGGAGTGCCTACCTTGGGGTTTTATGGTGCTTTTGAACCGGCAATTCAAGGATACAGTTGTCGTGGCAGTGTGTACTGGATGGGAAAAGCTTTTTTAAGCTTATTATTGCCGGAATCCAATCCTTTTTGGTCGGCCCAGGAAAATGAAGGCATTTGGGGTACGAAAGATCGGAAGAATCCGGTTAAAAACACATTCCAGAACGGTGCAAAGATTCTCATCACAGACCATTTGGAAAGCGGTATCAGCGAAATTCGTACCTCAACGGAGATGCCGGCCAATGCGCGTGAAGATTGGAGATATTCGGAAAACTATAACCGGTTGTCTTATAGCAGTGAATTTCCATGGATGGCAGATGGAGCGAATGGCGAAGTGGCAATGAATTATACTTTTAAGAAAGCGGATGAAGGATGGAAAGCATTGTCCGTGTATCGATTTAAGCGTTTCGAGCAAGAGGTATATTATCGGGAGGCTTGGTTGAGAAACGATACCGACATTGAGTTTCAATTGGCTGATATATTATTACCTGATGGTGTTTTGCGCGTTGATAAAGCTATGTCCGTGAATCCGGTTGAAGCCCATCTGGGGCATTATGCTCTCCCTCACCTGACAAATACGATAAAAGAAAAAACGATTAAGAAGCATGGGTATACGGCCTATGTGATAGAAAATGAAAAACACCAATTGGCAATGGTACCTTTATATGGATGGAAAGAGGTTGGTTTCGAACATACTTCCGGATTGCATCCCGAAAGTGACGAATGTACGGTGCTGAATGCAAAAGAAATTTTTACCGGTGAGAAGATATTTGTTACACTTCTATTATGGAATAAAGCAGGAACGAAAGTCGATAATAAACGACTTTTCCCGGTAAAGGATGTACTTGTTTCGCACGATAAGAAAAGTGTTACAGTTTTGTTGAATGACGGTACTCGGAAGGAAGTAGTATGGTAAAGGAATGAGCAATATAAAACGGATAAGGGAATGTTGAAAAGAGGTATATCAATGATAGTGGGAACTCTGTTGTCCATGTGTTATATAGTTGCTTCACCATTTTTGCCGACTAAGACAGAGATTATAGAAACGGGAAAACTGGTTAATGGTTATTGGATCAAAAATCATTCGCAAGGAGGGAATAATGATTGGGCAAGGTCTGTTTATTATGTAGGGAATACCTGTTTCTATAAATATTTCCCTAAAGCGATTTACTTGGAATATTCTACGGCATGGGCCGAAAGTCATCATTGGAAATTGAGAAGTTCTGGGCCAGATCATGCCGATGCCCAGGTTTGCGGACAGGTTTACTTGGATTTATATCAGTTGGATGGAGAAAACCGGACTAATAGAATTGCCGCTATCAAAGAAGGCATTGATAAAATGGTAACAAGACCCGATGTTGACGACTGGTGGTGGGTAGATGCTTTGTTTATGTCGATGCCTGTTTTTACTCATTTGGGCGTTTTATACAATGATGATAAGTACTTCGATAAGATGCATGATTTATACTCTGTTACGAAAAGGAATTTATATAACCCGGAGGATCATTTGTGGTATCGTGACAAAACGGTAAGTCATGTGACGCCGAATGGCAAAGCTTCTTATTGGTCGAGAGGGAATGGATGGGCATTCGGCGCTTTGGCTCGCGTGTTGGATATGTTGCCAGTGAACAGTGTGTACAGAACTGAATATCTGACGGTATTCAGAGATATGGCTGTCTCATTGAAAGAGTGCCAGCGGGAGGATGGCTTTTGGAATCCAAGCCTGATTGATCCGGAGGACTACGGAGGGCCGGAGGCAAGCGGCACGTCTTTGTTTCTTTTCGGATTATCCTGGGGAGTCAATCAGGGGGTATTGGATAAGGATATTTATATGCCTGTCATTGCGAAAGCATGGAATGGATTAACGGCTTTGGCAGTGCAACCCGATGGGTTACTTACTTATGTACAAGGTGTTGGTTTCAAGCCATCATCAAATCCTGCTACTTCTGCTTCCACGGCAGATTTTGGAGTAGGTGTTTTCTTAATGGCTTGTGCGGAGACGGCAAAACTTGCTTCCGGAAGTGTTCCTGCGGTTTCAAATTTTGATATAGTAGATCTAAGAGCGACTGATAAAAATAGGATTCTATTAAGATTTAATCAGGAAATAGAGGATGTGTCTGCTCTTTCAATTTCCAATTATGAGATAAATAATGCCGTTAAGGTAGAACGGATAGAAAAGGAAAATGCCAGATCGATTGTATTGGTTACCAGCGATCTGTTTCCTGCAGATTACCGATTGAAAGTGCATAAGGTGAAGAGTAGAGCCGGTGAGTCTTTGGATGCCGGTGCATGGGCTTTTTTCGAATATATGGGGATTCATTCTGTTACAGCCAGTGATTATCAGAATGGGACTACAAATACACCGGATAAGGTGACGGATGGTGATATGTCCACTCGCTGGTCCTCGGAAGGGGTAGGCAGGTGGCTTTTGCTTGATTTGGGAGAAGAGAGAGTGCTTCATTCCGTTCGTCTTGCTTTTTATGAAGGGAATACACGGAAAAATTATTTTAAGATAAGTTTATCTCTTGATAATGTATGCTTTGAAGATGTATATCAAGGGGAATCAAGTGGCACGACAGACCAATTGGAGAGGTATGACTTTAACGATAAAAAGGCTCGTTACGTTAAGATAGAATTTAATGGGAATAGTAAAAGTAAGTGGAATAGTGTATTAGAAGCCAGAGTCGGGACGTCAGAATCTGTTTTGGGGCTTTTACGTAATCAGAATTCTCTTTTTAGTATTATTACAAACTCATTGCAAGAAGGCCGGCTGGTAATCTTGACGGAGGAGGGTAACCACTTCCAGAGATTAGAATTATCAATTATAGATATGGGAGGAACTTGTGTTCATCATCAGGCCTTTATAAATACTGATAATGTAATAGTAATAAATGATTTATACCTTATGAAAGGGATGTATATTTGTTCGGTAGCCTTTGGTAAAAGAAGAATGTCTCAGTTACTGGTTATTGCATAAATCGGGGGAACAGGATGCTCTGTTTTTATGCATCGTGCAAAGCTTTCCTGGACACGGTGCTTCGTTATACTTAGCACGGTGCATACGGATTGTATGGATGGTGCTTGGCGATGGTAAGCACCGTGCTTACCATCGCCAACGTGCCTATTTGTTAAAACCTGAAATGCATCGTATCTTTTTTTTGATATAAAACATAGCTTTATAGTTATTTATTATTACCTTTGAATATTGTTCAACCAAATGTGAATATTATGAGAAATATTACTATTCTATTATTGATTTTATCTTGTGTTTTTGCTGGCCATATACAGGCACAAACTGAATTCTCAAAAACAGGAACACAATGGAAAGTAAATCGTTTTTGCTATGGTATATGGAACGATACATATATTAATGATGATTATTTTTATGAATTAGGGACAGATACATTGCTTGGAGATAAGAATTGTAAGAAACTGTATTTGGACAAGGTACTCGTTGGAGCTTTTTTAGAAGAAGATCGTAAAGTGTGGTATTATCCATTTCAAGAATATGTAAATATTCCGGATAGAGTACTTTTATATGATTTCTCTAAAGAGGAGGGGGATAAGATTGAATCTTATAGGATTCCTTGGAATATAGGTGGTAATTTGTCGTATTGTGATTTTTTTGATGAACCTATAACATTGACTGTGGAGGATGTTTATTACGAATGTGGACGGAAAATAATGGTAGTTAGCGCTTTAGCTGATTATTATTGTAGAGAAGATGCATGGATTGAGGGTATTGGCAGTCCGTCAGGATTTTGGGGAGCTTATGAGGTAGCTGCAACCGATGGTGTTAACAGGAACACAAGTCTTGCACAGGTATTTGCCTCGGATAAATCTGTTCTTTATTATAAAGGGCAGGTTATTAATCCCGATTATCAATCAACTTTTCTTAGACCGGGCAAGACTTGGGAAATTCAAACTCCGTCGAATAGTATCGATAAGATAAGTATTGGAGAACCTCGGATGATAAACGGCTATCCGAGCTATCCGGTGTATAAAGGTACATATCATTATGATGGTGGTTATTTATATGATGTAAATGGGACTATTTACTGGCTTTTTGGTGGCTATTATGATGATTTACTGGATTGTGATCAATATCTTTATTCATTTGATTTTTCCGAAGCTGATCGCATATATCTTTGTGTATCCCATAATGTCAATATGGTATACTATGTTCCTCCGACGTATGAACCTTATACGGTTACCCGGACAGATCGGATACAGTGCATGGGAAAATCGCTGAAACGCATTGTTTTGGAAGGAAAGATTAAGCATGTATGGTTGGAAGATGTCGGTTCATTGAACTTACTGTTGTATTTGGAAGGTTCTGGTTATCACTGGGATGCTTCAGAATATAAGCTATTGCGTTGCTATGTTGGCGATGAGGTCATTTATGATAGCACCGATTTTCCCGATGGAATAGAAGGCATAGGTGCTTCTGTACCGACTTATTCAATTGCTGATGGTAAATTGATGGTGCATAATGCTTCCGGATATCGTCTTTCCTTTTATAATTTATCCGGAGTCGAAGTATATAGCCAAATCCTTTCGGAAACAACAGAAACAGTTCCCCTTTCTGCTTTTTCTACTACGATATTGATTGGTAAATTGCAGAAAGGGGATGCAGTGATCTCTTTTAAAATAGGAGAGATTAGAAAATAAGAGCGCTTTTTCATCTTTTGCATAAAGCACGGAAGTCGCAGTATTCGCAGGCTTTCGTGTTTTCTGTTTGTGTAAAGGGTGTTTCCGCTCCGAATATTTCTTCCAGTAACCTCTGTAACCGCTCCCGGAACTCATCTTCAAAGAAGGCGAAGTTATTTACGGGTATTTTGGGTTTACGGGGTTCGCCTATCTCAATGACCGGAGAGTAACTTTCATTGGCTGCCCGATGAATGTAGAGTAGGGCAGGAGCTACTTTCAGTGACTGCTTTCTGCTCATGATGGCAGCGTACAGGAATGTCTGGAAAATATAATTAGGTCTCCCTTCGGCGGGGATGAATAACTGCTCGATATTGGCCGGTGTCTTGGGACTTCCTCCGGTTTTGTAGTCCACAATCCGGAGAGTGTCTTCTTTACAATCCATGCGGTCTATCGTTCCGCCTATTTTGATTTTGATGGTTCCTTCCGGTGTGTTTATTTCCAACGGTTCTTCTACGGGTTCTTCCATTCCTGCCATGGAGAAAGGTGCATAGGCCAGATCATTGCGCAATAACTGGCGAAGGTAGGAACTGATTACCTTTGAATTGATCAACTGTACTCCGTTGTATTCGGGGCGTTCGTCAAGGGGGACGTGGAAGAATTCTTCTTTAAATGCACGGTCTACATATCCTTGAATGCGGACATCATCCCGTAGCAGGCGTTCTAAATCCTCCTTCCGTATCTCTTTTCCGTTAGCACTTAATTCGCCGTATGCCAATTCTGCCGAGCGATGGAAAATGGTACCGAACAGTGCGGAATCGATCTCTGCACTTACTTCGTCCGGTACTTTCAATCCGGCCACATGACGGTAATAGAATCGCAGGCTGCAATCCAGATAGGCATTCAGGGCCGATGGAGAGAGCGGGAGCGCCTTCGGATTCTGATTGAAATTATACCTGTTCAGCATGCGGCTTCGTATTGCAGGCGTTTTCTCGATCGTTATCTCCCGGCTTTTTTGAGGAGACTGACCGGCTTCAAGGAATTCGTAACTGGTTTCGTGTGGCCATTCTACAAGGAACTGTAACATAAAGCGTGACCATTCTCCCCGGTTCAGGCCATCAGAAGAACTATTGTATATTAACGTGATATTTTCCGCCCGTTGAATCAGACGGTAGAAATAGTAGGCATATACGGCATTCTTATGCTCGATGGTGGTCATCCCGAAGGCTTTGCGGAGATTGTAGGGGATGAAAGAGGACTCGCCTCCGCCTTTGGGCAGTTGGCCCTCGTTGAGTGATAGCATGATAAGGTTACGGAAATCGAGGTTACGGGTTTCGAGCACCCCCATTACCTGCATACCGATGGCCGGCTCGCCGTGAAAAGGAATGTTGGCGGCGGCAAGTATGCGGTTGAGCAGACGTTTCAATGTGTCTATCCGTACTTGAAGTTCATCATTTTCGACCAGATTGAGCAGCCGGTTCACCATCGTGAAGCTCTTAAACAGGGATTCCCGGTAGAGCTGGTTGAAGATGTCTTCCTGTCCCGATTCCTGCCGGTATAGGATAGAGACCTCCTTCAATAGTTCTGTGATGTACAGGCACAGTTCACGAATGCCGCTACGCGGTGTAAAAAGCAAGGAGAGGAAATCATCCTGTTTCAGTTCCGTGGGTAAGGGATAAAAACGGTTGGTACGGGTCAGTTCTCTCTCCAAAGGTTCTGCTTTGGAGGAAAGCTGACGGGTATAGGGATGCTTTAATATGGCCTGCACTTCTTCATAGCTGTAACGCCCGGTTTCCATCCGGTAACCGGTGGTTTGTAGCTCGACGGCTGCATTGATAAAGCTATATACCGGAGTTTGCGCCAAAGGAAATCCCATGGTAATGTTGACATTCTTCACCTCTGCCGGGATAGAGTGGAGGACAGGAAGTAGCAGTGATTCATTGCAAAGCACCACTGCATTTTCTTTTTCCGAATCGGGGGTAGAGTGTTCCCGTGCCAGTCCTCTCACCCATTCGGGTAGGTAACGGGCTTGTGCATTTTCCGTAGGGGAGGAGATGAAGCGTACTTTCTTGGGATGCCGCAGGCAATCGAAGACTTCTTCTGGAAGTTCATTGGGGAATAACTTCATGTTACGGAGGATAAATTCACCGGCTTCGTGTTTCTGTTGGGGCAATCGGGTATAGAAAATGTCATAATCCCAGTAGAAAAGCGCCTTGCCGGCATCTTGCAGAATGGAGAAGAAGCGGGTTTCCACCGTGTTGAGCACATTGAAGCCGACAAATACATATTTGTCATAGCGGAGCGTGTCTGTGTCGAGTGCTTCGATAACGTTGCGGTAAAGCATCCCTTCATAGGCTATGCCTAATGTTGTAAGCCGTGAACGGTAATTGCGGTAAATATCACCTAATTTATCCCAAAGAGAAATAAATTTCTCTTTTAGCTCCGTATGCTTCTCTATGGAGAAGTTTTGAAAGAACTGTTGGATGGCGCTTTCTTGTTCTTCATCGAGAAAGTCGAAATCATCCATGATGTTTTTTAAATCTTGCAGGTTGGTAAAAAGCTTGTCGGCATCTACCAGATTCTTGTCTACATCATCAAAGTCGCTGATGAGCAATTCTCCCCAGAAATAAAAGTCGTCCAGTGATTCTTCGCTTTTAGTCTCTTCGCGAAAGACCTTATACAACTCACAAACTAACCGGATGGGATCACCTAATTTCTGTATGGATAATTGTTGAAACAATTCGCTGATACTGATATATGCGGGCGACCAGATAGGGCGATCGGATTGCGCAGCCAAGTGTTCATTGAAAAACAGACTGGCACGTTTATTCGGAAAAACGATGGCTACCCGTGAGAGATCGTTGCCGATTTTACTGTGGAGGTCTTGAGCGACCAGTTCGAGAAAGGTAGGCCTCTCCCCCGACCCCTCTCCGTGGGAGAGGGGGGAGTGTGTCTGATTATTGGAGTAGGGCATGTTAGGGTTATATATAAAGAGGTTTATTATGATGTTTAATTATAAGAGTCATACATTCAAAGAAATATTAAGAGTCTATGTCTCTTCGTTATTGGAAGCAATAAGAATATTCTTGATCTGTTTAATCACTGTTTCCGGATTATCGATCACTTCTTCATTTTTAAAACGTATCACCTTGTATCCTAAAAGCGACAGTCTTTCCGTACGTTCCCGGTCTTTCAGAATTTGTTCAGCAGTCAAATGGTAGTCGCCATCCAATTCAATAATCAGTTTAGATTCAAGACAAGCGAAATCTGCTATATAATTATCAATGACTTGCTGCCGTCTGAACTTATATCCTAACTGTTCTCGTCGAAGATATTCCCATAGAACCCGTTCGGCATCTGTCGGATTTAATTTGTTTTTCTTCTGCAACTCTTTCAAGCAATTATAAGAGTTCAAGCATGCAGTCTTGTATGTAGGCTCCAGCTTCACCTCCACCACTTTCCCCTTTTCCCATCCGGAGTCAGTATCTTCTTCCCCCTCTCCTGCGGAGAGGGGCCGGGGGAGAGGCCCATACCACAAATACCCCCTGATATTACCGTATCCCATCTTCGTCAGTAATTGCATGTATCCCTGCACCTGCTTGTTGTACTTCTTGTTCGGTTTACCGAATTTGAAGTCCACCACCACTACTTGCCCATCCTGCATCATTACCCTGTCCGGTCGGCGGGTTTGCAACATCCCGTCTTCCTTATATATAATGGCACATTCATTGAACAATTGCCAGCGTCCCGAATACCAATCCTGTATTTCGGGCATGGAGAAAGCCTTATGAGTCACTTTCCGTATCTCTTCTTCCACTTTGCGGCTACCGATAACGCCTTCGAAGATCAACCTTTCTATGGCCGTATCAATGTCTTTTTCCGTTTCAATAGCCGAGAACAGGGTATGTAGCAAGCGTCCACGGTTGATAAAACGGTCTTCCGACTCTTCTTCATCTATTCCTTTGATAAAGTCTGCCGATCGGTTGGACTGCCGGAATTCAATTTCGTGTCGCATAGATTCCATGCTTACCGGGAGTTTGTCCGGTTTCCGCGTCAACTTGTTGGTCGAAACTTTTTCTTCTTTCTTCGAAGAGGGGCAGAGTTCCCCTTGTTCATAGGGCTCGTCTTCGTTCCAGTCAATTCCGTTCTTACGGGCTACTTCGGGCAATGCTGCCGTCAGCAGTTCGGACATTGTTCCCTTTTGTCCTTTCCGGCTCCATACAATCAGATTTTTTCCGGCACGGGTAAAAGCCACGTAGAGCAGATTCAGATTATCTACCCATAACTGCAAGCGTTCCTGCTGATAGTCTTTTCGATAGACGGAAGCACCCATTTGTGCGGAGTAGTTCACCGGCACAATATCCAGTTCATTAAAAGGGGCTTCTTCCGGAATACACCACACGAGCTGGTTATTGGTCTCATTCTCCAGTTTCCAGTCGCAGAAAGGCAGGAGTACCGTATGAAATTCCAATCCTTTTGATTTGTGGATGGAGAAGATACGGATACCTTCCATCTCTCCACTGGGGATGGTTTTGCCGCATAGCGTCTCTTCCCAAAAGCGGATAAAGCCGTCCAGTTCGGATGAGTTGCTTTGCAGATAATCCGTCACTGCATCGAAGAATGCGAAAAGATAGGCATCCTGATCGCTGATACGGTTCATTTCGAAAAGACTGAAAAGCTCTTCCAGTAACTCATAAAGCGGCATTAACCTTAATATCCCTATCTTTTTAATGAATGCTTCGGGCAATAGCGTCTCTGCCGGAGCGGTTAGCAGGTTGTCCAAGCTGCCTGCGTATCCTTTTATCTGCAACTGATAATTGGTAATAAGCGAAGCCCGGGCAATCCGGTTCTCCGGATCGGAGAGATAACGCAGGGCATCTATCATCATACAGATAGCCAATGAGGCATCCAGGCGGAAGGCTTCATCGGATACGATTTTGTATTGCAGTGTTTTGTCAAAGTAATCGGCAATGCGGGGAATGCTTTTGTTTTTGCGCACGAGAATGGCAATGTCATTGAGCTTTACTCCGGAGTTCTGTAAACGTTCCACTTCTTCGCCCAAGCCGATAAGCGTCTGTTCGGTGTAATCATGCTCTTCATCCGGTTCGAGAAAGGATACTTTGACATACCCTTTTTTCTCCTCTTTGGGAGATTCCTGCGCCACATCGGAATAGGCTTTTTGCAGTGCTTCGCAATCCGTCTTTAACTCCTCTTTATAGACTGCATTCAGATAGTTTACCGCCGATGTGAATATTTCGTTGTTAAACCGGATAACATCGGTTTCGCTTCTACGGTTTGTTTTCAGGGTTTCTACCCGTATCGGGAAGTGTTCTATGCGGTCGTTCAGCCCGTTGAGTATTCCCCAATCGCCGTTTCTCCAACGATAGATGGATTGCTTTACATCTCCCACAATCAAGCTGTCTGCTCCTTGTGAAAGCCCTTCCAATAGCAGTAACCGGAAGTTTCCCCATTGCATGCGGCTTGTGTCCTGAAACTCATCTATCATTACATTCCGGATGTTTGTCCCGATTTTCTCGAATACGAAAGAAGAGTCGCCATCCTTTACCAGTTGATGGAGCAAGGCATTGGTGTCCGATAATAAAAAGCGGTTGTTCTCCCGATTGAGCCGGCGTACCTCTTCGTCTATGTTTGCCAGCAGTTGCACCTTGTTCAGGTGTTGCATGGAAAGCCGGCAACTGTTTACTATCTTATTATTCTTCGAACGGAACTTCTCTGCTTCATTCAATAAAGGCATGAGGCTTCCGGAAGCTAATTGAAGAATGTCCTGATAGCGTGGCGAGCTTTTAGCCGCCCAGTTTTTCTCATCCGTCAGGCACTTTTCTACTGTTGCATTGCGTATGTCATCGCCCAATATGCCATTATTGAGTTTGCGGAAATAACTTCCTATGCCGCGCGAACCGTTCTTCAAATCGTCTGCATTGAGGGCATGTCCGTCCAGTTCTCCTTCAAACTGATCGTAGAATCCCTTCATCTGTTCGAGTGCTTCCGTTTCCATCTCTTTCAGTTCACGACGGTAGTTTTTGATGAGTCCCGGATTCTCAATCAGTTTTTGCCGGAGTCCTTCTCCTTTCTCTATATATCCCTCATCGAAGATATTCCGTCCGAAACTTTTCACCTCGTCCGATACGTTCCAACGTTTGTCGTCTGCAATGCGTTCGTTGATATAATCCAGCAACCATGCCAATACGGGGGAAGTAGGGCCTAACTTTTCGATCATGCTATCCACGGCATCGCTCAATACTTCCTGGTTGTTCAATTCGATATTCAGGTTGGGGCTTAGTTCGAGTTCACGGGCGAGGTTTCGCATCACCGACTGGAAGAAAGAGTCGATTGTCTCTATCCGGAAGCGACTGTAATCATGCAGCATATTGGTCAGTGCTACTTTAGCTGCTTCCCGCACTTCTTCCACCGGTTTTCCTGTTTCTGCGATAATCCGTTTCAGATAGGCATCCGAGTCCTTGTCCCCTTTCCAGATACCGTAAAGCTGGCTGAGAATACGCTCTTTCATCTCTGCTGTCGCTTTATTGGTAAAGGTCACGGCCAGTATTTGCCGGTAAGCACGAGGGTTGAGAATGAGTAGTTTGATGTATTCCACGGCTAAGGTAAAAGTCTTACCGGAACCGGCGGAAGCTTTATATACTAAGAGTTCCATACGATGTTTATTTGAGACAAAGATAGCTTAAATCTTTATACTTTGCTGCCATGTGGATGTAAAAATAGTGCCAATATATGTAATGCTGCTTTATAATATATGTAGCGGAGCATTATATGTATCGCAAAGTATGCTTGGGTCTGTTTTTATACTTTGTTTTCCGGAAAGTATGTTAAACAGTGAACAGAAAACGTGCGTCTTTGAATAAAAATGCAAGCAAAATTCGGTTTAATTAAGAAAAAACGTCAAAAGTTGTCGCGTTTAATTATTCATATTGATAGTTTTATTATCTTTGTAGCCCCCTTTTATTCTTTGAGTAGAATAAAGAGTAACAGTGATAATTGATAGATTAACTTGATGAAACTGAAAACAAGCCTGCTAATTACGGTGGCCACAGGTACTTTCTTGTGTGCTTCTTCCGTTGTATCGTATGCCGGAACTTCTACCCCTGACACTATGGGATTGTTCCGCAAGAAGAAAAAAACAGAATCCAACGACAGTATTAAATCTAAAAATGAGTATGAAAAGCTGACCGGAGACGGTAGTATTGTTCGGCGTGGTATGTTTAATGTATACCAGAAGAAGAACGATTATTACTTTGAAGTACCATCGAATTTATTGGGAAGGGATCTGTTGGTTGTGAACAAATTGCAGCGTGTTCCCGTAGAACTGAACGAAGCGGGAGTCAATCGCGGAGTGAATTATGAGAATCAGATGGTGCGCTTTGAACTCGATAAGGCAACCAATAAATTGCTGATTCGTCAAAGTCGCGTATTGCCGCTTTCGCCTGCCGAAGATGCTATCAGTGAGTCGGTGCGTAACAACTATATCTCTCCGTTGATAGCCGGTTTTAAAGTAGAAGCGTATAATAACGACTCTACCGCGATGGTGATTAAAGTGAATGATATTTACGACGGGACGGAGACGAGTATCAATAATGTATTTACCAATATCAATCTCGGCACGTCTGCCATAAAGAACCTGTCTCGTATTCTTTCCATCAAATCGTTTGAAAATAACGTGGTGGCTACTTCCGAACTGACGACGAAAGTGACCGAAGGAACTACTTCCGTATATGTTACGGTAGAGGTGAGCTCTTCGCTGATGTTGCTTCCGGAAAAACCGATGACAGGCCGTTTGGATAATGCCCGTGTCGGATATTTCACTAATCCGCTGTTGAGTTATAGCGATGGCCAGCAGAAGGTAGAAGAGAAGCAATTCATTACCCGTTGGCGTCTGGAACCGAAACCGGAAGACCGCGAACGTTATTTGCGTGGAGAGTTGGTAGAACCGGCCAAGCCGATCGTGTTCTATATCGAAAATTCTACTCCATATCGTTGGCGTAAATACATCAAGCAAGGTATAGAAGACTGGCAGGTTGCTTTCGAACGTGCGGGTTTTAAGAATGCTATTATTGCCAAAGAAGTGACGGACAGCATGATAATAGATATGGATGATGTGAATTATTCCGTACTTACTTATGCTGCTTCTACCAAAGCCAACGCTATGGGGCCTTCTATTCTCGATCCCCGTTCGGGCGAGATTCTTGAAGCCGATATCATGTGGTGGCACAACGTACTCGGTATGTTGCAAGAATGGATTACCGTGCAGACAGGCGCTATCCGTCCCGAAGCCCGTGGAGTAAAGATCTCTGATGAGTTGATGGGAGACGCCATGCGTTTTGTAGCATGCCATGAGGTAGGTCACTCTTTGGGATTACGCCACAACATGATGGGGTCATGGGCATTTCCTACGGATTCATTGCGTTCCAAGACATTCACCGACCGTATGAATTCTACTTCTTCCTCTATCATGGATTATGCCCGTTTCAACTATGTGGCTCAACCGGGTGACGGAGTAACCGCACTTTCACCGCATATCGGTCCTTATGATCTGTTTGCCATTGAATATGGATACCGTTGGTATGGTAAGGAGACACCGGAAGCGGAAAAGGATTTGCTTTATGATTTCCTGAGCCGTCATACGGACCGTCTTTATAAATATAGTGAAGCACAGGATGTGCGCGATGCCGTAGACCCGCGTGCACAGAATGAGGATCTGGGAGATGATGCCATACGTTCCTCTCAATTGGGTATTGCAAATCTGAAGCGTGTGGTTCCTGAAATAATAAAGTGGACTACGACCGGTGAGAAGGGGCAGACGTATAAAGAGGCTTCCCGTCTGTATTACGCTGTTATCAATCAGTGGAACAACTATCTTTATCATGTAATGGCCAATATCGGTGGCATTTATCTTGAGAATACGATTGTTGGTGACGGACAGAAAACGTATACGTTCGTAGAAAAAGAGAAGCAACAGGCAGCATTGAAATTCCTGCTGGATGAAGTGTTGACTTATCCGAAATGGCTGTTCGATGCTGAGGTGGGAGAGTATACTTATCTGCTTCGCAATACTCCGATGGGAGTTGTTGAAAATGCGCCTACACAAGTTCTGAAAAATGCGCAATCTTATATCCTTTGGGATTTGCTGTCGAATACGCGTCTGATGCGCATGCTCGAAAACGAATCGGTAAATGGAAAGAAAGCTTTCACGGCCGTAGAACTGATGGACGGTTTACACCGTACTATTTTTGCTACGACCGAGCGTGGGGCGATTCCCGATGTAATGACACGTGCCTTGCAAAAGAATTTCTTGGATGCTTTGATTACGGCTGCCGCCGAGAATGAAAGTGTGAAATTCAGTAAGAAGTTGATGAACGACCATTTCCTGCTGGATCATCAGCAGGCTGTTTGCAGTTGCGATGAATACGCCCATCGTTCATTGGATGCCGACCGCATGGGAGCACGTCGTGAGGTGAATTTCTATGGCTCGCAGATAAACCGCGTATCGGATGCGATTTCTGTGAAGCGTGGCGAGTTGCTTCGTATCAAAGACTTGCTTCAAAGCCGTTTGGGAACATCGGATATAGCTACGAAGTATCATTATAAAGACATGATCCTGCGCATCAATACTGCGTTGGGAATCTAAATTGGAAATTAGAATATAGGAGTTGGAAGTTAGAATCCATTCGGGGCGGGAGCAGAACCATGCTGATATGCTGCATAGATTCTAACTACTAACTACTGACTACTAACTACTTATATTGTATTAATGAAAAGAACAATCAGTTATTTACTATTTTCTCTTTGCTGTGTCATCGCCTTTGGAACAAGTGCGGCAGAAAGAAAAATTACAGGTGTAGTTATCGCCGGTGATTACAAAGAGCCCTTAATCGGTGCCTCTGTGTTTGTGTCATCCGAAAACTTAAAGAAAGCGGGCAGCAGCCAGACTTCCTTGGGGGTGATAACGGACATGGATGGAAAGTTTACTATTAATGTGCCGGAAGGTGTGACCAGCCTTCAGTGCAGTTATGTGGGATATGAATCGCAAACAATACATCTGGCAGCCGGAAAAAACAGTTATGAGGTTGTACTGCAACCGTCGGCACATATGCTTGATGCGGTTGTTGTAACGGGATACCAGACTATCGAACGTCGTAAACTGACGGCGGCAGTTACCAAGCTTGATATTACCGATGACAAGATCGGTTCGGTCATGAGTATCGACCAGGCACTTTCCGGACAGGTAGCGGGGTTGTCCTCTATCGCTTCTTCGGGTGCTCCCGGTGCCGCTCCTAAGATTCGTATTCGTGGTACTGCTTCTTTGAACGGTACACAAGATCCTCTTTGGGTGCTTGATGGGGTGCCGATGACAGGAACGGAGATTCCGACTATGGAAGACTTGAAAGATATCGACAACATCTATCAGTCGGCTATTGCCGGTTTGAATCCTGCCGATATCGAAAGTATCACTGTTTTGAAAGATGCTGCTGCTACGGCTATTTATGGAGCACGTGCGGCAAATGGTGTCATCGTGATTACCACTAAAAACGGTAGGGCAGGGAAACCACAGATTACTTTCTCTACCAAGTTGTCTTATTCTCCTAAGTTTGATATCGATCGTTTGAATTTGCTGACTTCGGATGAAAAGGTGAACTTGGAACTTGATTTGTTGCAAAGTGACTATACGTATCGTGAAAATAAAGGAGAAGTAGCCCGTATCATTTCCCGTTATGGATTGACAAATGCCTATAAGAACGGGGGATGGAGTGCACTGTCAACGCAAGCCCAGAATGAGATTACCAATTTGCGTTCGATAAATACGGATTGGAATGATATTCTATTCCGTGGTACTTTCAATCAGGAATATAATGTCAGTCTTTCCGGTGGTTCTGAAAAGGCTACTTATTATACTTCTTTGGGATATTATGATGAGAAAGGTAATGTGAAAGGTGTGGAAGCCGATCGTCTGAATATGGTTTTAAAGACTTCTTATAAAGTCAATAAGATGTTGAAAGTCGGTGCGTCCTTATTTGCTAATCGCAGAACTAACAAATCCAATCTTACAGACTCGGATGGTTTCTCCAATCCGGTGTATTATTCACGTAGGGCAAATCCTTATCAAACGCCTTTTGATGAAGATGGCAATTACGTTTATGACATCGATATTCAGGGAAAAGGGGATTCGGATTTGAAGTTCAATGTATTCGAAGAACGGAATAATACTTCGTATGAACAGACCACTAATGCCTTATCGGCTATTTTCGATGTAGAACTTCGGTTTAATGATAAGTTTAAAGCTACATCACAAGTTGGTCTGCAATTGGATGCCGTATCTAAGGAATCGATTGCCGATCACGATACTTATGCAATGCGTAAGGATAAAGAACGTACAACGATGTCTTCTCTCAACAACCAGTCTTTCTTGCCGGACGGGGGGAAGCACACGGAAACGGCAAGCAGCAATTCTCAGGTGAACTGGAAGAGTCAGGCCGAATATCGTGATTCTTATAATGACATTCATGAATTTGAAATGATGGTCGGAACGGAAATCAGGAAAACCTGGTATAGTTCTTTGACGAGTACAGGTTATGGCTACGACCGTAAGACTTTGACCACTAAGCCTGTGATATTTCCGAATGAATCTTGGGCACGTTCGTATCCGTTGCACACTAAGACCTATCAGGAAAATGCGTATGCTTCTTTCTTTTCAACGGCTTCTTACTCCTTACTTCAACGCTATACAGTAGGAGGAAGTGTTCGTTTTGATGGTTCTGACATATTCGGGGTTTCTAAGAAATATCGCTTTCTGCCGTTGTATTCGTTCAGTGGACTTTGGAGAATCAACAATGAACCGTTTATGAAAGACTTTAAGAAGATCGATAATCTGGTCATTAGAGCTTCTTATGGTGTGCAGGGAAATATTGATAAGAGTACTTCGTCATATGTAATGGGAAATTATAATAATGTCAGCATATTACCGGATGTGACAGAAGAGATGATCGTATTGGGAACTCCGCCCAACAAACGTTTACGTTGGGAAAAGACAAAAACAATGAACTTCGGGACGGACATCGCTCTATTCAACAATGCACTGAATATTACGGTAGATTATTATCGTCGTAAAGGTACAGATTTGATTGCTTTGCAAATGTTGCCGCTTGAAACCGGCTTTATGTCGACTTATGTTAACTGGGCAAGTATGCGTAATGACGGTTTTGAAGTGGCATTAACCACCCGTAATATAAATCGCAACGGTTTTACCTGGTTTACGAATTTCAATTTGGGATATAATCAGAATAAAGTTTTGCGTGAAACAGTACCATCCAATCAGACGACACCCGGACGTGAAGGTTATCCGGTAGGGGCGCTCTTTGCTTATAAATCGGCAGGATTGGACGATGAAGGATATCCTTTGTTTTATAATAAGGAGGGTGAAAAAGTAACTGCGGTAGAACTGTTGAAGTTGAATAGTGCAGGAGCCAGCACCTTGTCTGCCGAAGAACAACGTAATTTGTATTCATATATCGGTTCGAGTGATCCTCTGTTCTCGGGAGGTTTTGTGAATACGTTCAATATCAAAAGGTTTGAAGTGGTTGTCAACTTTATATTTAACTTGAAAATGTATTCAAGAGTAGCTCCGTCCTATACGCTGACGAGCTTTGACCGGGGAATGAATACAAATCGGGATATATTGAACAGATGGACACCTACAAATACCAATACGGATTTTCCGGCATTATTGTCTGATACAAAGCGTACGGCGGAATATTCACATTATGATATATTTTCCACTTATCAGATGATGGATACGTGGGTGAAGCGTTCGGATCATGTGAGGTTACAAAATATCCGGGTTGGTTATAAGCTTCCCGAAACACTTATGCATACATTGGGTATCCGTTCGGCTACCGTTGCTCTCGAAGGTCGCAACCTGTTTGTTTTCGGTGCTAATTATAAGAATTTCTTGGATCCCGAAACCATGAGTAATCAGTTTGCACAACCTATACCTAAGTCGTTTACTTTCAGTCTTAACATGAATTTTTAACAGATTATGAAGATACTAAAGAATATAAAACTACTGTGTGCCTTGCTTTGTATAGCGGCTTTATACAGTTGTGACAAATATCTGGATATACAACCGGTAGGAAAGGTGATTCCCCGTACCGCTGCAGAATTCAGGGCATTATTGACTCAGGCATATAGTTATGTACCAAGTGACAGAGGATTAGCTACCTTTCGTTCGGACGAGATGATAATGGATGGAACTCTTGCTGCCGAAGATTTGAATTCTTACAAGGATATATGGATATGGAATGATGTGAGTCCGTCGGAAAATACGACGGCATTCAGTTGGCGTTCGTTCTATCATACATCGTTTATCGCCAATTATGTCATTGAATCAAAAGAGATGATTGAGGAAGGGACTGTTGACGAGGTGAACCAGATGGTTGGCGAGTCTTATATGCTTCGTGCCTATATGCACTTTTTGTTAGTCAATTTGTTTGGTGAAGCTTACACGAATTGTGATCCTGCTACTACAAAAGCTATTCCGTTGAAATTGAATAGTGATACGGAGGTTACCTTGTCCCGTAATACGGTTGCCGAGGTGTATAATTCTATTTTATCAGATCTTGCAGAGGCAGAAAAATATCTGAATGTAGATCAATGGGATTTGGGATATAACTATCGTTTCAATACCTTAAGTGTCAATGCATTTCGCTCTCGTGTGTACTTGTATATGGGTGAATGGGCAAAGTCTCTCGAAGCATCACAGGCAGTTTTGCAGGTGAATGACCAATTGGTGGATATGTCTTCTTCTACCGTATTGCCGAATGAATATAATTCTCCGGAGAATATTCTGGCATTGGAACAGGTGATGACTGCTCAATACGTACGTGCTGCGAAAGTGAATACTACTTTATGGAAAATGTATACTTCGAGCGATTTGCGCAGATCGAAATATTTTAATCAAGTAACCGTTTCCAATATTTTGGTTGCTAAAGGCGGAAGCAATCAGTATTCCTGTTCTTTCAGAGTTGGAGAAATTTATCTGAATGCTGCCGAAGCTGCATTAATGACGGGAGAGTCTGCTATACCTGCGGCACGGACTTATCTGTTGACGTTAATTAAACAACGTTATAAAGCTGCTGCTTATACAGAGAAGGAGACGGCAATTAATGCAATGGGGCGTGATGAATTATTGCAGGAAATATACGACGAGCGTACTCGTGAATTAGCTTTTGAAGGACATCGTTGGTTTGATTTACGACGGACAACCCGTCCTCGTCTGGAAAAAACGTACAGTGGGACAACCTATGTTCTGGAAGAAAACGATTCCCGCTACACAATTCGTATTCCCAGTGAAGCAATAGAAGCGAATCCGGGGCTGGCAAACTAAAAGAAAACATTTTTGTTGTGATTGAGACGACTTGGTTCTCAATCATAACAAAGATGGCTCTATGTATTTATCTATATGTTTAATTATTAAAAGATTGTTTTATGAAAAAAGTATTACTGCTTGCTTTTTGTGCTGCGGCTATGCTGACAGTACAAGCTCAGCCGACTGTAACTAACAGTTGGACGAAATCTCAGACAGATATTCTCTCTGTTGCAAATGTAAATAATAGTAATCCTGTGGCTGTTTCTGCACAGGGAGATATGTATGCAACCGGTCTTTTTACCGAGAGTTTTACTTTTGGCGGTAAAGAGATAGAAGCAGTTGCTACCAGTTCATATTTATTAAAATATGGTACTGATGGTGCTGAAAAATGGGGAGTTGCTCTTACAGGTGCTGCAACAATAAAGACGATAACCACTGACGGTGCCGGGAATGTATATATTGCCGGAAACTTTGCAGATGAATTGACATTCGGCAGTACGGATGGTAATACCCAAGTGAAAGAGGGCATTAAAATGGATGGTACTCCTATTGCTGATCAAGCTGCCGGTTTTGTAGCCAAGTATGATGTTAATGGTGTATTAAAGGCTGTACAGAGTTTTGTGTCTAAACCTTTGCCGGAATTGGAGGCTACTGGTATATATTTCCCAGAGGCAGGCGATTATCGTTTTGATATAAATAATATTGCGTATAGTGATGGAAAATTGTATGCTTCGGCTTCTTATAAAGGACTGACAGAGAATAATGGTTTCTCTTTTAAAGGTGGTTATTTTGATCTTGACGGAGGGGGATTTTGGTATGGTGATTTAGTTTCCGGTGCTGTCTTTTCTTTGAATGATCAGTTAGAGGTTGACGGAATTTTAGCTAATATGGGTGTAACAGGTGGAAAAAGTACAGATCTATCTTCTGTACAATCTGTTTCGTTCGCAGTTGCTGAGGGAAAATTATATTCCGGTTTTGTAGCTTCAGGTAAGCAAACATTGACTATTGGTTCTAAGGAACAAGCATTCGATCTATCTCAAGAAAATGGTGTAACTGAATATGGACATATTTTGTCTATTATTGATTTAGCTGATGGTAGTTCTTCATTGACTAAAAAATACTCCACGACTCATGATGCCTATGGTAACTATTGTTTTATTAAATCAATGCTTGTAAAAGGTGATGTTTTGTTGCTTGGTGGTACGTTTAATGCTAAATTGGCTTTTGACCAAAATATAGATGCTGTTTCTACTAATGATTTATATGTTGCTGTTTTAAACAAAAATACTTTGGATGTGAACAATGCCGTAGCTTCAAAAGTCAATGAAGGTGATGCGAATTCAAAGAAAGAAGAATTTGGTGGAATGACAGTTTGTGGTGATTATGTTTATATGATAGGACATACTGCTGTTATTGCTTCTCATGCAGTTGAAACTCCTCTTACTTTCTGGATCGATACTACTAACGGAACAATGACTCAAGCTAACCCTGCAAATCTTGCTACAGGTGTAGCAGCTTCCGGTACAAAACTGGCTATTGCTCAAACTCAGGTTGCTGATCAAAAGCTTGAGAATATCTTCTCATTAAATGAAGTTAGCAATGCTACAGGTATTTCTTCTACTGAGCAGGGAGCTGGCGTGTCTGTTTATCCTAATCCGGTAGTGGATGTATTGAATTTCACAACTCCTTGTGATGTTGTTATCATCAACTTAATGGGAGTAACAGTTAAGCAGGCTGAAAATGTTTCGAGTTTGCCTGTTTCTGATTTGATAAGTGGGCAATATATTATCAAGCTTACTACAGAAGATGGTACAAGTACTGCTAAGGTAATTAAGAAATAGAGTATTATTATTGTTGGTATAAAATCAATGAAAGGGTCTCCTTAATTAAATAAGGCGGCCCTTTTTTATTTCTCTCATTCCTGTGTTATATTGTATGTTTCTTGAATAAAATTAAAGTAGTATTTAATATTATTCAATAATAGATTTAATTATTTAAATAATATATCTATATTTGCAGATGTAAATCAATATAAAATTTCAATCATATGAAACATGTAAGCTTGACTTTCGGTATTTTGTTTTCTGTTTGCTGTCTTTTTTGTCAGGCACAATTGATGCCATTGAATGTAGAATCGGTGACCTTGAATACCGAAGACGGGGTGATCAAAGGTAAATTGATTCTTCCCAGTACAGAAAAAAGCTGTCCGATAGTGTTGCTTATTGCAGGATCCGGGCCGACGGATATGGATGGTAATTCTCCTCTTCTTCACGGAAAGAATAATTCATTGAAGTATTTAGCGGAAGGATTGGCTGAAAATGGCATTGCTTCACTTCGTTTTGATAAGCGGGGCATAGCAACCAGTGCAGCAGCCGGAAAAGAGGAATCCCTACTGCGTTTTGAAGATTATGTAAATGACGTGAAAGGTTGGTTGAATTTTTTAGCTAACGACAAACGGTTTACCGGTATCACGGTGATAGGGCATAGTGAGGGGGCATTGATCGGTATGTTGGCTTGCCGGAATCAGCCAAAGGTGAAAGCATTTGTCTCATTGGCCGGAGCAGGCCGTCCGGCATATGAAATTATAGAAGAACAAGTATCCGCACAGCCGGAAATGATCCGAAGAGAGGTGTCTGCCATTAACGAATCTCTTAAAAAAGGGGAACAGGTAGAACAGGTTCCTATGTACTTGCAGTCCTTATACCGTTCTTCGGTTCAACCCTATCTGATCTCATGGTATAAGTATGATCCTCAAGAGGTCATTGCGACTCTGAAAATACCGGTATTAATAGTTCAAGGTAAACGTGATATTCAAATTAGCACACAAGATGCCGAATTGTTGAAGAAAGCTAAACCTGCTGCCGGATTGCTCTTCATCGACTCCATGAATCATGTTCTGAAAGATTGTGATACGATGGATCCGCAGAAGCAGTCAGTCGCTTATTCCGATTCCTCTCTACCGGTGAATACTACCTTGATCTCTTCGTTGAGCACTTTTATAAACAAGCATAAATAATCGATATGAATGAATTGAAAAAACGTTTGCCACTGCAATGTCCTGCATGTGAGTCTCCATTGAGAGTAGGGCGTATGTTTTGCGGAGAATGCGGTACCGAAGTTTGCGGTGATTTTGAATTGCCTTTGTTGGCCCGTTTGTCAGAGAAAGAACAGCAGTTTATTCTTGCTTTTGTAAAGTCGAGCGGTAGCTTAAAAGACATGGCGAAAAGTATGGGAATAAGCTATCCTACCGTTCGGAATGTTTTAGATGATTTGATTGAGAAACTTATTAAAATGGAAGAAAAATGAAAAATCAGAAGATTGAAAGAGTGGTAAATCCGTTTATTCGGATTGCAGGGACACAGGCATTACTATGGGGAGCATTAGGTTTGGTTGTTTCCACCTTGCTGAGTTGGTTATCCGGTTATCATTATCATGGATTATTACACTTCGGGCCTGCTCCCAATCCCGCTTGGTGGTGTTATTGGGCAGAGCATCTGATGGTGTGGTTAGTTCCGGCAACCCTGTTTTATATAGGTGGAAAGATATTTTCCCATTCCAAAATCCGTATGGTAGATGTTTACGGAACTGTCCTGTTCGCTCAATTACCGATGATCGTAATGAATCTGATCTATTTATTACCCCCTATGCAAGCGATCGCACAAGTAGATTCTACAATGGCACCTACTGAGATACTGGCTATTCCTAATCTGCATTGGGCTATCTTCTTGTCATTACTCGGTTTTCCGTTTATAATATTTTCTCTTATCTGGATGTTTCAGGCTCTCAAAGTATCCTGTAATTTGAAACAATCCCGGCTTTGGATTATTGCTCTTGTCGGAATCATTGGAGGAGATATACTTTGTCGATTTTCAATCAATCTGTTTTACTCATAACCTGTTTAAATTTGAATAGCCTGTTATGATCTTTTTTAGACTTATTTGTGTTTCAAATAATAAAAAATAGATTACGTTGCTCTCTTACTAAATGTTTTTTGTTACTTTGTTGACAATTTCACAAAGAAAACATAAAACATGGATTATAAAAAGTATGAAGCTCTCGATAAAAGCCGGCAAAAGCTACTTTGTTTTTGTGCTTTTATAGGTGGAAACATTGAACCTCAATCACTCAAAGAATATGCAAAAATTTTTTCTGTTGCATTAACAAAAGTCACCTCTTATGTCAAGGAATTGACTAACGGGAGTTTTTTGCAGTCTGAAGGATTCGACTGGCGCTCTCACGACTACATTTACCAAATCACTCCGGCACATTATTACCGGGTATTACATTTCCTGTTTGGCAGTCGTGCGGAGTGGTTGGTCCTGTTCGAATCATTAAACATTGAGCGTTCTGCTTGCTTTTCCACCCTGTATGATGGTCTGAAAAAGAGTATTCGGAAAGAGGATATCAATATTCCTTCTTTCTATTTTACCGGCAACATGATACCTTATTTTATTCCGGTGGGAATGGAACCGGATTTCACACCTCTTATACGATGCTTTCCTGAACAGACTTTTGCCGGATTTTTTGAAGCAATGGTCGTTTATTTGCAAGAATATGATATTCTTGATACGAATGATAAACTTCCCCAACTGTTGGAGGAAAGAAAAGATTTGTCGGATAGCTGCCGGAAAGAATTGACTGAAATGTTGGCGCTTTACAGGTATTTTTCGCATGGAGAATACAAGGCACATAAAACAGGGATTCCAAAAACATTATATGCATTGTTGCTTGAAGGAATTCATGCCGTTAATTGGGGGGAATACGGCAGAGCACTGGTATATTTAGGGGCAGCTGTGAAACTGCGTAATAAAAAGTCGCTTCATAAGAACCTTTTTATGAATTTCCTGAACTGCTTTTATCTGATTATGGCCTATGTGCGTGAAGGGTCGGAGGAGAGTCAAAACAAACTTCGGCAGTTTCTACGGAAAAAAGTGGTAATGGAAGAGTTGTGTCTTTTGCCTGCCCGGATAATAGCCGAATGTTGCACCAGTAGAGACCGGGAAGTGCCTATTTATATGATAGACTGGTTGTTACATACTCAGCAGAGGGGGTATTATCACAAGATATCTTATCGGTATTTAGGATTTCTTTTTGCAAAATACTTTAATCCGGAATATTATAAAAGTCTGGATCCGGCAGAATTTATCCCTCACCAGCTTATTTTTAAGCATGAACTTTCTGCTTACATTCCTCTGTCAGAGGAGTGCAAGCGTACGTTGAATGCTGTGTACGGTACGCGACCTGTGCTTTCTTCCATCCGGTTGGCGCAAAAGTGGGAATTGGTCATGACAGAACTGCTGCAAGAGATGGATAATGATGGAGTCAAACTTCCGGAGAAACAGGTACGTGTAATGTATCTGATACGGGGATCTGGAGGAGAGATAGATGTTCGTGAACAGTTGCGCTTAAATTCCGGAAAGTGGGGAAGTGGAAAGGCGGTGTCGTGGAATCGTTATATAACCGGTGGGCTCGACTGTATGGATGAAACGGACAAAATCATTCTGGAAAAATGCCGGAATAGAGGAGGGTATGCCTTGTCTATAGCAGATGCTTTGGAGAATCTGATCGGGAGCGACCGGATTTATACCGGATGGCACGCTCCTTTCGAACAGGTAAAAGTGACGGAGGAAAAACCTTACTTGATTGTGGAAAAAAAAGAGAACGGATTTGTATTGTCGTCTAATGTTCCTAAAACGGACTTGACAACTTCCAACCCTGTTATCATCCAAAAAAACGCAACGCATTACGCTGTGATACCGATGACCGTTCAGCAACGGAGGTTTTATGACCGCTTGTTGTCATTGCAGTCTTTTCCATTGGAGTCGGAAAATCTTCTGAAAGCTTTCTTTCCGAAAATCAGCCGTCTGGTAGAAGTGCATTCTTCGCTCATCGATGGCGGTTCCACACTCGATACGATCGTAGGAGAGGTGGAAATAGGTTTGCAGATACACCCTCACGGCAATTGTTTTAACGTATATTTCTTTGCCAAACCATTACCCGGAGGAAAAGGTTTGTTCGAACCCGGTAAGGGATTGGCCGTTGTGGTGGATGAGAAAGAGGGAATACGTTATCAGGTCAGACGCAAGCTCTCGAAAGAGCGGGAAGCTTACGAAGCTTTGACGGGTTTTATTGAAGATTCCATGAATAAGTCGATAACTGATAATAATGTGGTGTTGTATCCCGACGAGTTGCTCTCATTGCTTGATTATGTACAGCAATCGCCCGAGAGCTATTTTGTAGAATGGCCCGAAGGAGAGACAATACGGCTTAAAACTTCTCCTGCTTCTACCGGATGGAACATCCATCTTAATTCAGTAGGAAACTGGTTCGAAATAGAAGGGAATGTTCGTATCGATGATCAAACAGTGATGACGATGGCGGAGTTCCTTGAATTGTTGGGGCATAGTAAGAGCAAATATATCCGTCTCAATGCTACGGATTACCTGCGTTTGAGCGATACGATCCGTAAGCAATTGCAACGGCTTGAATCGGTGGCGGTGAAAGAACATGGGAAGATGCAAGTGTCGGCCTTTCATGCCGGTTTGTTGGACGAGATCCGGAACGGAGAGTTGAAAATCGGGTATGATGAAGCATTGGAAAACTTGTGGAAAAGGATGGAGGCCAGCAAAGAGTTGGTTCCTGTCATACCTGCCACTTTACAGGCTACTTTACGCGATTATCAGATAGACGGTTTCCGCTGGATAGCCCGTCTCAACAATTGGGGGGCCGGTGCCTGTCTGGCAGATGATATGGGGTTGGGTAAAACAGTTCAGACTATTGCGTATCTTTTATATAAGGCGGCAGAGGGTGCTTCTCTGATTGTAGCTCCGGCTTCTGTCATTCCTAATTGGTATAAGGAGTTGAGGAAATTTGCTCCTACATTAAAGGCAGTGGTGTTGAATGAAGCTGACGAACGGTCAGTGGTGCTCGAAGCTTCTGGGGCGTATGACGTGATTCTCTCTACTTATGGCTTGTTGGTGACCGAAATGGAAGCTTTGACCGCAAAAGAATGGAACATAGTGTGTCTGGACGAAGCGCATACGATCAAAAACCGTGATACAAAGACTTCCAGTGTGGCAATGCGTTTGCAGGCAGCCAATCGCTTGCTTCTTACGGGTACTCCCATACAAAATCATCTGGGCGAGTTATGGAATCTGTTCCGGTTTATAAATCCGGGCCTGTTAGGAAACTACGATCTGTTTCATCGTAAATATATTGTTCCCATCGAACAAGAGGGAGACAAGGCGCGACAGTTGCAATTGAAGCGCATCGTCCATCCTTTTATGTTGAGACGTACAAAAGCGGAGGTAGTTGAGGAGCTGCCCGACAAGATGGAAATTGTGTTACCGGTGGAATTGTCTGAAGACGAAATGGGCATTTATGAAGCAATTCGACGGAAAGCCGAGTCTATGCTGGAACAAAGCGGCACTGTCAGCATGAATGCATTGGCCGAGATTACCCGTTTGCGTCAGGCTGCTTGTAGCGCTGCCTTGATCGAAAAGCAATGGAAAGGTGAGAATTCTAAAATCAGCCTGTTCCTTGACTTAGTAAATGAAATAAAAGAAGGCGGCAACCGGGTGCTGGTATTCAGCCAATTTACGTCATTTTTCCAGTTGATATGTCATGAACTCGATAAAGCAGGAGAGCAATATCTTTATCTGGACGGGAACGTTTCGTTGAAGCAAAGGGAACATCTGGTAGATGATTTCCAGCAGGGAAAATGCCCGTTATTCCTTATCAGCCTGAAAGCCGGAGGATTGGGATTGAACCTTACAGGAGCCAACTATGTCATTCATCTCGATCCTTGGTGGAATCCTGCCATCGAACAGCAAGCCACCGATCGCGCCTATCGGATCGGGCAACAACAGAATGTCACCGTGTATCATTTGATTGCGCAGCATACTATTGAAGAGAAGATTATACGTTTGCACCAAACAAAACGCGATTTAGCCGATTCGTTGCTTGAGGGTGCGGATATGAGCCATAAGCTCACAGGAAAGGATTTGCTTGATATTTTATCAAAAGACACCCTCTTTTAAAAGTTACTTCTTCCTAAAACAAGCGCCGGTCCATAGAAAGAAAAACAGTCTTCAATGAGAGAAAAACTATAACCTCAAGTTCTGATTATAAAAACAAAACTTTTGATTGTAAAATCAGAACTTGTGGTTATAGAACCAAAACTTGTGGTTGTAGATTATAAACGGGGGAATATAAGTTTTCTACCAGACAATAGGAAGTTTATACCGAATGATAAGAGACTTCTTTTCCAATGTTTTATCCGCAATTTTATTTCTTTCTATGCCACAGACATAAATCACGATATGGATTTCTATGTAGGAAGCATCCAATATCGTTCACAGATGTTCAAATAACTTGGTTGAGGTTCATCCCCCATACATAAGGCATATATTCTGGTTTGATTCTCTTTTATCTTTTGAATTCCGGCAGATAGCTCTTTGTCTATCGGTGCCATCTCAAAGTCCGAAATCATCACAAAATCTGCTTCCCGGTATCCCTCTTTCTCAATCATGCGGGCGGTATGGGCAATGGCAGGAGCGATATCCGTGCCACTGTGAAAAGATTGGCACAGGAAATCTACCAACCGGTCGAAGCTGGTACCTAAGTCTGTGATCTCGATGCATTCCACATCGTCGGAAAAGATGATAATGTAGCATTTGCGATGTTGTTGTTCCGTCAGTTCGGCAATGGCAAGCAGGGCCGATTTGGCTAAATTTTCCCTTTTGCCGGACATTGAACCGGAAGTATCGATACACACAATGAAAGGTCCTTCGGCTTCCTCGGAAACCTGGTTGCCCGGTAGCCTTTTATCATTCATGGGTTGTCGTTCGCGTGATGCATAGTCTATCATCCGGAGTTTTTTTTCGGCATACCGTTCGAAGAATATCGGTTGCAAGGATTTCTCTGCCAGATAACAATATTCGATGGGAAGCAGGCTGTTGAGATCATTGCCTTCGCAGATGCCGGTGATATCACTTCGGGTAGAATGTGTTACGATTTCTTCTTTGCGAATGCCGGCAGTCATTTTAAAGCGTTTCTGTCTCCCTTGGCGTTGTTTTCCCAATATCTCTATCAATTCTTGTATGGCAGGCGTTTTCTTGATTGTTTCATCATATTCCAGAATCTGTTCGGCTATCTGCTTATGGTTTCTCAATAGCCATACCAAGCGGGAATCGCCGCGTATCGGAAGGTTTTTGGAGAGCGATATCTGTAACCGGTAGAACTCTTCGGACAGCCGGTTGATATGTTCCATTTGATAGTTGAATTCATTGTTGGATAACAATCGGTGCCATTTATCGAAGAAAAGCGTTCGTAATGCTTTCCATTCTTTCGAGCGTGGTTTGAGAGCCTGAAATCGTTCCAGATAGTATTTTACATTGAGGTCTACCATATTGTACCTCATAGAAAGCGGATAAGCACTGTTCTTCAGAAAATGCAGAAACTTTGTATCCGAAGCTTCGTCCGTTTCATGGAAGTACTCCCATTGGGCGGCATACCGCGAATAGAACTCTTGCAAGGAGGGAAGCGTATACCGGAAGTATTGTCGGATATCCATATCCAATTCTTCGGGTCTGATAATGAGATTGTGCAATTGTTCATCATACACCTTGTAGGCAATCTCTTGCAGGCGGTCATAGTACCTGTCTTGCAATTCCTTTAGTCTAATAGTCCCTGTTCTCTTGTTCATGGGCATGGGCGATGATACGCAACTCGTTCCGGTAATTCTCTATGATATGGGCTGTTCCGTTCAATATACGTTTCAGATCGGCTTTTTGCCTGGTGCTCAGAAACAGATGCTCTCTGGCATATCCGTTTTCCCGGTCGGAGAGTTTCTTGAATTCAGTTTCCATGTTCTGCAATAAGTCGATTACCTCTTGCAGGCGGAATTCAAACGGCGTGCTTGTCTCTTCGTTGGGTTCGGGCAATGATTCGCAATCTTTATAGCACAACAGAGGATACTCTTCGTTGTTGACGAATACGGACCGGTTTCCTTTTCGCAATGAATAGATGTCTTTCTGGGCAATGCTGCGGTTTTTTACGAAATCATATGTTTTCAGTATCTTGTTCACCGGGCGGAATTTATCCTGTTGGATGTAAAACAGCCGGTTACTGTCCTTTTTCAGATTCTGGTAGTCGGAAGCGAACATTAGCAGGTTACCGGCTATCCGGTATCCTTCGATACGGTGATAAAAAGTATCGACCACCTGAATGGCCGGGTCACTGATTTCCCGCAGGCTATGTTCGGCTTTCATATCTTCTTTCAAAGCATCGAGTTTCTGTTCCAATTGTTTCTCTCCCAACAGATATGTATTTATACTTTCGGTAATAGCCTGTTGCACGATATTCTCCACAATAGGGAGTTGGCTCACTTCATCCCATATACAATAAGGTATCAGCAGGCAATCGGCAAAGTTTACTGCCGGTGATTCGTTTAGGTAAGCCGAAGTACGTAACAGCCCTACGATCTTTTTCCAACGTCTGTCTGAGATGTAAATAGGAGGGAGGTTGGCATCCCGTTGCGTATTATATTGCTCTACTGTCCGCTTGATGGTATGCACCAGTTCGAAGAAAGTATAATGCAGGGTCACTGTCTCTGCCTCCGCCTGCATTTTGCAGTATTCTTCCTGTCCGATCGGCAGTTTCTCCGGTATATTCGGTTCTGTATCCTTTGTCGAAGCAATCATCCGGTCAAAAGCGAATTCCTGTTCGATACAGCCCACAAATTGCCGGATAAGGAAGCGGTCATAAAGTGCTTCCAACCCTTCTCCCTTTGCCGGTAGTTCGTTAGAAGCCGCTATCAGCACTTTCAACGGAACTTTCACTGTAAACTGTCCGTTCCGGTATATCTTTTCATTGATTACTGTCAGCAGGGAAGTTCTGTATGGCCGGTCCTGCTTTCCATATTTCATCCAGGAAAGCCACTGATGCTGTAGGAAGATATCCTTCGGTAATCCGTTCATAGGTATCTTCATCTTTAAGTTTCGAGATCGATACCGGCCCGAAAATCTCATCCGGAGTACTGAAACGTGACATCAGGTATTCGAATGCATTGTTTTCTTTGAATGCATATTTCAGTCTTCGTGCTACTAAGCTCTTGGCTACTCCCGGAGGACCTAACAGGAAAATACTTTCTCCGGCAATGGCCGCCAATAAAGAAAGGGCTATGGTGTGTTCTTTCTCAAATACCCCCTCATTAAGAGCGTCGAGAAGTTTGTGGATACGTGGTTTGATCGAACTCATGTTTTTTCAATTTGAATGCAAAAATAAGAATAAACTCAGGATGAAAAAGAATAAAACGGAGAGTCATTACAGAGAATTTGTGTGTTTCCCATTTAACATTGTTAATTCCCGTTTTCTATTATTCTATTCTTTGTGGCAAGAATTATATTTTAAGGAGTTAAAAGATGCATTTCTTGAAGACAAAACATTAATTTTAACGTACAGTTAAAGTTAATGTTTTGTATGTAGGGTATAGAATCTATGAAATGGTTGATTTATAGTGTTATATGACTTAAATCATATATCATGTATATTCTTTCTACCGTTTTTTCTCGTTGATGGAATATGGTGTTAGTTGATATTTTATCAATTATCGAAACTTGATACTAATGCGGTCTTGTTCTTATTTTATTCATTTGTTTGAAGAATATTCTTTTTATAATTATTGCAGAATATACACTAATATGATGTGTTTGAGCACACTTTTTGACTGTTTAAGTCTATTTTACTTTTATCGTGTTTTGTTATGTTTTATTTTTATTATACTTTTACAACGTTTTAATACTTGTGTCTGATTTTCGAATGGTAATAAATTAATTGTTCTTGTCTCTAAAATCGCCAAATTGAAGAGTACTGCACATGGACAATTTTTAGGCAGCATGAATTTTCATCTGCATGAATAATGAAAGATAATTTTCATGCTGCTTTTTTATTTTTTAGATATAATGAGAATTTTGTTTGTATAATTCTTTTTTTTATCTAATTTTGCGAACATAGACAAGTTCGAAGGAATTTGTTTGAAGTAAAAATATTAGTTAACGAGCGTAAGCTAATTCTTGTCTCTAAAATCGCCAAATTTAATGAGACTGCACAAGAAATAAGTCAACGGTTGTTTAGCTCGTATTATTATAACTTGTATCTATTCTTACCTTTCATTTTCTGAGAATGAGAGGTAACTATGACTCTTCTTATAATATAACGAAGCGTAGACAAAATTGTTCATTTGTGCAGTGGGTGTTTGGCGATACCTGGAGGCGGATGACAATTGGGTCTGCGCTTTTTTGTGTTTTGATTGGATTGGTAAAGTCGGACAACATCAAAGGATAATTATGACTAAAATGGGCTATGAATGTTATGTTTCCACACAGACCGAAATACACCAGTGGAGTGACTGCAAAAAGAAGATTGAGCGAATTGTTATTCCAATGGTGATTTTTGTTTCTGCTGAACAGGTTCAAGAGACAGAGTTAAAAACTCTTTCATTTATATATAAATTTATCTCCTATCCTGGTTCAACAGTACCAGCAGTTATTCCTACAACACAGATTGAACAATTTAGGTTCATGTTAGGGAATGCTGACAGTAGTGTTATAATTGAGACTCCCCTACATATTGGTGATCACGTTAAAATTATACGTGGACCACTTCTGGGCCAGGAAGGTAAATTGTGCGTACTCAAAGATAAGAAACAAGCGGTTGCTATCACTTTAGATTGTTTTGGGTATGCCTGCGTAGAAACATCAATTTGTGACGTTAAAGTAATTAATTAATATTTTTTAGATATGCATCATTTAATAAGCAATAGTAGCATACAGTTCATTGAACAAATTGTTACGATTAATCCCAAAAAACCTCTAACATTAAATAATGGGAAAATAATCAAAATGGTTTTTTGTGAGAATTATGATCCTTTTACAAATAAGAGAGATTTTAATTTTCTGATACCAATTAAAAATAACTTATACGTACCATTGTCGCAATTTGAAGGTCACGAAGATGAACTAATGCATGCTCCTAATGATTGTCTAATTTTGGAAGATAATGGCTTACCTCTATTATCTTCACAATTTATTGCAACATCTCATCCGACAATATCAACAGACCAATTAGATAAAGACACTGAAATTATTCATACCATTCAAACATTAGAATCTTATAGAGCAAAGAAAGATTTATCAAGCAATGAATTAGTACCTGCTTTAGAACTATTGTTCAATAGATGGCTACCAGTGCCATTGCTTGAAATTGAAAATAATGGTCAAACTTGTTCTGTGCCTACAGGATGGTGTCGCTTAAAAATGAGACGATTATCAGAAAATGAAGCAGGAGATATAAAAATAGGGCTAACTTGGGCCGTAGATACTACCTTAGCAAAAAATCAAATGTCTACAACACAGCCTTACTTCTTTGATGACGATCCTGAATCCAAAATATTTTCGATAAGCAATTCTGCATTTAGTTTACTTGATTTCTTTTTTGATACTGATATTGACTTGAGCGGACAACAAGTGTCTAAGCTATCAAGAATTAGTGAATATTTGAGTAACATCTTCAATGTTGACATAATGTCTCCAACTGAAGAAGCCGAAATCGTTGATGGCAAATTAAAATATATAGCTTATTATACATACTTTATTAATTACTTAAGGCTAATTACTGATTTTAGGGTAGAGTTACATGATAAGACACATTTTACGCATGAAGTTAAAAAAGATAATCCAATCAAGGTTGATCTTGTTTTAGATATTGGAAATTCAAGAACGTGCAGTATATTATTTGAAGAGGGGGATTTTACGAAACGACAAATGTTAAGATTAAGAAATCTAACTTCACCTTGGATTTCATACAGTGATCCTTTTGATATGCGTTTTGTAATTAGAAAAGCTGATTTTGGAAATGATATAGCAGTTGATGATGAAGATAATCTATTTAATTGGAAAAGTTTAATAAGATTAGGACAAGAAGCTAAAGAACTTATATACCGTTCATTAGAAGATGAAGGAATGTCCGCTAGTACAACAAATTATTCTAGTCCTAAAAGATATCTATGGGATACTAAGCCATTCAAAGGTCGTTGGGATTTTCTTATAGCTAAAGATGACCCACTTAATGTAAGAGACACAACAAAAGTTTACATTCCCGATCTAACGAACTATTTTGATAAAACAGGTAAGCCTTTAAATAATCCAGAAACTGATTATTCAACAGAATGTAAATTCTCAAGAAGTTCGATGATGATATTTGCTTTTGTGGAAATATTTCAGCATGCTTTTTGTCAAATTAATTCAATGCAATTCAGGAATGAATTTGGCGATATTGATAGGAGAAGAATATTAAATAATGTGATAATAACGGCTCCTACAGCCATGGCAAATGTAGAACAAGTTCGACTTAGAGAATATGCTACAAAAGCATTTGAAATCTTGTTTAAACAAAAACATTCAGTAAATATAGTACCACAGCCAAATAATATTAAAACAATCCCAGAATATGATTTGGAATCATCAAGAGAGTGGCTGTATGATGAAGCAACTGCGTGTCAGATGGTATATTTATATGCTGAATTAAAAATGAAATACAATAACGATGTTGATAGCTTCTTTAAATCTAGAGGACATATTCGTGAAGATTTAGCAAAAACTGGATATAAATCAGAATCAATCACAATAGGTTCAATAGATATTGGTGCGGGTACTACCGATTTAATGATATGTGCTTACACTAACAATTCATCTGATAGCTCTAATACATACAACCCCATACCACTTTATTGGGATAGTTTTTATTTAGCTGGTGACGATATCCTAAAAAATATTGTACAATGCGTAATTATTGAGGGTCCTCTTAATGGTGATAGAGAAAAGGGGAATTTGCATAGCGTTTTAGAAGCAAGAATGCTTTCGATGGATAATAACTATTATCAGCAATTAAAACGCAAAGCGAAGCATGCAGGCTATTTAAGGCTTATTGATGATATAATAAAATCAGAAGCCCCATCTAATAGGAACAGAGCGATTAAAAGTTATGTAAAGAATCTAATAATTGATTTTTTCGGTGTAAATAGCGCAAACAATAACTATATTGACAGAAGGTGTCGAGTTGATTTTAATACTCAAGTATCTGTTCCTATAGCTCAATTTATGCTTGAGCAACTTAGATTAAATAGACAATCTCGTCATTTTAGTTTGAAAGAAATTTTAGGTCAAAATATGCCATCAGATTATTTGATGACATATTTTGAAGATTTGTTTGGATTCCCATTAACAGAAATACTTTGGGAATATGACGATGAAATGATTGCATCACAAATAAAGAAAACGATGGAACCATTGATGAAGCAACTTGCTATCGTTGTAAATGCATACAATATAGATATTTTGATGTTAGCAGGACGTCCTACATCACTTGATGCATTACCAAATTTATTTATCAAACACCTACCTGTTGTCCCTAATAGGATTGTTAAACTTAACGAATATCAAGTTGGAAATTGGTATCCTTTTGCTATAGGTGAAGGATATTTATATGATCAAAAATCGGTAGTAGCTGTAGGTGCCTATATAGGATATTTAGCATCTAATGGCAAAATCAAAGATTTTAACTTGGATTTTTCAGAACTTTCTCGCAAAATGCGTTCAAAATCAAACTTTATCGGACCTTATAAATGTGATGAACAAATCGTTACTGAACCGATGTTGTCTCCTGATTCTAGTTTCGTTACATGGACAATAGGTAATTTCCCATTTTATGTAGGTGCAAAAAGGCTTAACACACCTAGCTATCAGTCTCGCGCACTATTCACGATTAATAAAGTAGATGATAGTATTAATTTGGGAACTATTAAGATTACTATTTCGCGTTCTTATACTGAAGATTCTGAACTTCTTAAAATAGAAGATGCTCAAGACAAGGATAATAACTCCCAAATAGATAATATTGAATTATTACCTCAGACATTAGCTGGAAGCGATGGTCAAGAAAGTTATTGGCTTGACAATGGTGCATTTAAATTCCTTTAATATAAGTTATACATAATGGATATAAACAAACATATAGAGTTGCTTAATCAAATATTAGACTGGTTAAAAGCAAATGATAAGAATCAATACGAAAAATATTTCTTTACATTAATAAAGGAAAGGTTACACTTAAAGGTGTTAGGGGATGCTCTAGGCGAAAATCCAGGAATTGCTGCATATGGCGAAAGTCAAAAGGGAAAGTCATATCTTATAGGTAATCTTCTTCAAAATAATGGAGCTCCATTCATGATTGAGTCTCCTGAATGTGAATATAACTTTGTTGAAGATATTAATCCTATTGGTGGAGGAAAAGAAGCTACAGGAGTAGTTACTCGTTTTACTTCTTTTAAATTATCTCCTGAAAGATATAATGCCAAGTATCCGGTATTGATGAAAGTGTTTTCAATAGCCGAAATAGTATCAATTCTATGCGATGGATTTCATAATGATGTAATGGATTACATCAGTTTGAATGATGATGAAATTAAAGAAAGGGCTAACGAAATATACAATAAGTACATCTCCAAACCTGATGCACAAGAGATAATAATTGAAGATGATATTTTGTCTATTAAATCATATATCCATAAATTCATACATAATGCTCAGTATTTGAGTCGTTCAATATATTTAGACAAACTAGCATTAGTGATAAGGAAAATACCTGCATCAGAATGGAATGACGCATTTAAAATATTCTGGATTGACAATACTGATGTGAGTCAATTATTTACACGTGTAATTGACTGTCTTGGAAAGATTAATTATGAAAAGGAGATTTATTTATCAATAGACGCAGTTCTTCACTTAGGACAACGCCCACGAACAATTATGAGTGTAGATTGTCTCAAAGGATTATATGGAACATCGGATAATTTGGAAACTAATGTGTATTTACCCAATAAGGCTTCAGCTATATTAATTGAACGTAGTCTTCTATCTGCAATATGTTCTGAGGTCGTATTTAAGGTTGCTGACAGATACTTAAATACTGAACTTGAGTTTAGCACAGAAATGCTTGATGAAAATAGTATTCAACAAATTCAAAACACCTTCACCGAAGCTAAATTTAATCAAGAGAAAAAATGTTTCAAGTTTGAACGTTCATTGCTAAATTACAGTGATTTATTAGATTTTCCAGGAGCAAGAAACAGAGAAAGTTTAAAAGTAGAATTTCTTAATAAGTTGGATCCTGAGGATGGCTCAAGTAACATGATTAAGATACTACTTCGCGGTAAAGTTGCATTCTTGTTCAATAGTTATAGTGATTCTAGACGAATAAACCTTCTTATGTTTTGTCATGACGCTAAGAATGTTGCAGTAACATCTATGTTTAGTGTTATTGAAGAGTGGATTAAACGCTATGTAGGTGAAACACCTAGAGATAGGTGTGAAACAATCCAACTTGCTGATGGTATTTCACCATTCTTTGCCGTGTCAACAATGTTTAATATTGATATGATTGAAGATGAATCTCAAAGTCGTCAAATACCAGGACAAGAAGCTTTCTATCAAGAAAAACTAAAAAATATATTAAACGATAGATGGTATGGAAGATTCAATCTTCTATATAAGGATTGTTTTCAAGCTAGCAATGTCAATTGGTTTAATAATTGGACGGGAGAGAATGAAGGATTTAACAATACGTATATTTTAAGAGATTATAAGTACTCTGCTTGTTCCGGAAAGGGAAATAATATTTACAAAGGCTACGACGAATTATCAGAAGTTCCAAGAGAACAAGAACTCGCACTTAGCACAAGATACTATGAACTTCTTAAATCAACATTTACAAACAATAGTGAGGTGCAAAAATTTATTAGAGGTACTAAGTCTAATAAAACACAAAAATCAAATTTATGGTGGGATTTAAGCGCTAGTATGAATAATGATGGTGCTGCGTTAATTATTTATAATTTAACAAAGGCATCAAGAAAGCTGACTGGAGTCCGAAACAATCAATTAAATAGTCAAGTTAAGGATATCCTTCAAAAACTATCGAAAATTGCTGATAACCTTTATGTCAGGACTAATGGAAAAGATTTAATTCCACAGGCAATAAAGAAAGCCAGATCAATATGTTTTGAGTTAGACACCTCATGTAACAATGATAATTATTTCTTTGGACACTTATTAGAATCTCTACAATTATCCACAAAAGAAGTATATGAACTTGTTCATGAAAAAATCACAGACCCAAGTTTGATTGATGCGGTACAATCATTTAAACAATATGAGTTAATTCAACGACATTTAGGTGAATTTGAAACAGAAGAAGAAGGATGGAATAAAATATTAATTTATACAGGAGCATCAGACAGAAATTCCGCAAAAGATGCTCTAAGTAAGAAAAAGGTTGACATTAATATTCTTCTGAAGAAAACTCATAAAAGAATGTTAAACTCAGTAGTTGTATCAGAACATGTTTTAAATTATTGGATTGACAAGATCTCGGCTTCTAGCTTAGCTAATCAATTATGTGAGTCTTCGTTATTTGATTCTGCAATAATGACATTGCTTATTGGTCATCTCATTGATACAGCAAGAGTATTCGAACTTACTGATAAGATGGCGTCTTTAATTTCAAGTAAAACAGACGTTACTAATTTGTCTTCAGTAAATGAATATTATGTTACAGATGTGTTAAAAAATACAATTAATGATTTTGTGACAAATTTCGGATATGATTATTTAACAACAAACGAATTAGATTTATGTAGATCAATAGATAACGAACAAGGATTGAACGCATTTGAGCTCATTAATTGTGATGAACCATCGGTTAATGACGAAACTGAATTGGCCAAACTATTCAGTGAATTAAATGGTAATCCACAGTCATTAACATTATCATTCCAACGTAATTATGATAAATGGTTAGGTTATATGCTTGTAAGTTTCCTTAATAAGAATGCAGCTAATCATCCAAAAATAGAAAATCCCATTGCGAATGAGCAGATGGGCAATATCTATGGCGTAATTAATGAAATGATAACAGATATAAATATTTAAACTATGAGTGTAAGTCCTAATTCAAAAAAGCATTTCCCATTTTGGATGCCATGGGGTGATTTAGGTTGCTTATGGAGAGTCTTGGTGTTTTTCATCGGACTAACAGCCTTTATTACGTTGTTATTATTGTTTTCTATGCTTTTTAGAGGCTGTACAGATAATAATAAGCAATCAGGTACAATTATTAATCCGAATAAGCCCGAATTACCAGCTATTTTAGATTCAATACCAGATAATAAAGTAGAACCCGTAAAACCTATTAACTGGCCCCCTAAAGATTCTATCCCGACAAATGACATATTGCCGATTAACCCTATTATCCCCACACCTAATCCTGGAGATATTATAGTTGATCCTATAGAAAAAAAACGCATTGATTCAAGGCATTTGATGATAATTATCAATTCCAATGGTGATAATATTGAAACATTAATGTCATTCTGCGAGCAATTCTCTCAATTATATCCACGACCTAATTATAGCATATGTTATTATAATCCAATGACAATGCTGATAGTTATTGAGATACCTCCAACAGAAAGAGATGCAATAAAACAGAACCTACCTACACAGATAACAAATATAGATTTTTATGTAGAAAATATTGAAATCTTTATTGAAGGTTTATATCCTACTGATCCCGCATTTAATGACAACAGATATTCTTGGCAATTTGAACCAATTCAAGCATATGAAGGTTGGGATATTACAACAGGTAATCCAGACGTCAAAGTTGCCATAATTGATTCATTTTTTGACTTAACACATCCTGATTTTAGAGGAATTAGGATTTCCGACCCAATTAGTATTGAAAGAGGAACAACTGATGTTAGTCCAGCTCCAAATGCTGATCAGAGTGCATTTTGTCATGGTACACATGTGGCAGGTATAATTGCAGGACAAATGAACAATAACATTTATTCATGCGGAATTTCTCCAAACACTACAATTATGCCAATCAGTTTAGGAATGAATATGAATAGTGTAACTCTTGTTGAAGGTGTTCTTTATGCTTTATATCAAGGAGCTGATGTTATAAATGTTTCTATTGGCTCTATGTTTGACGAAAACCTCATCAATAATATGAGCTCAGAAGATCAAGTAAACTATTCTAAAACTGTTGGCTTGAGTATGGAAAAAGCATGGGATTATATTTACAACATGCTAGATCAGCGAAATTGTATGATTGTTTGGTCTGCTGGAAACTGTAAATGCTTTGAGTTAATGGATAATTCAAAAAGAAATAAAAACACCATTAAAGTAGAAGCCGTAGATCAAAATTTAAACAAAGCAGTTTTTAGTAATTATGGTAATATAATATCTGAGAATATAAAGGAATCCGTAATATCAGCTCCTGGTGTCGATATATTAAGTACAACACCATATCGTACCGCTATGAGCATGAGTGGAACGTCAATGGCAGCTCCAATAGTGACTGGTGCAGTAGCACTTATGAAAAGTATAGACCCAACGTTGACTAATCAAGAAATTATAGACATATTAGTTTCAACAGGAAAGCCTTTAAATGATAAAACGATAGGACCACTAATTCAGATAAAATCTGCTTTAGAGAAGGTTTTACAGCAACGAGGAAATTGGGATGAGTTTAAGCGAAATCCTATTGGCATTTGGAAAACAACTGAAAACTTTCCAATATATTCAGTTTCAACAAGAGAATGGTCTGCCGATGTTCATCAGTATCTCATATTTGATTCTAAGAGTCATGGAGTTATGGAGCTTCATACATTAGGAATAGATAGAGTTTATAATGGACATTTCAATGTGAAAACATATAAGGATTCTGTTTCCATAAAATTGCCACAGCAAATGCAAACATATGACGGACGTTCTTATATAGGTCAAGATTTCGTCTGCCGTCCTGACAATAAAGGCTATGTTATTATTTACCAAGATGGTAGTAGTAATAATTCTGGCCACTATCTAAAGAGAATAAAGAATGATGATCGAAAAAATAATAATAAAAGAAATATATAATTATGGGTAAGAAAAAATCAAATGGCATTACGATTGCAAATCTTATATCTGTTTTAGGATTTACCGCATTTGTAATTTTAACATTCTTGGGCAATTACATGCTAGAAAAAGGTGATTTGTTTAACACGATTTTACTTTGTGTAATAAATAGTATAGTCCTGCTATTACTAATATTCTTTATGATTCATGCTAAAACTGCTAAAAACGACTCGAAAAAATGGTTTATGACTGAGATGGTATGTTTGGTTGTATACATTGGATTTGTCTCGGTATGGGCAGCAAAACCGATTTTTCACACTGCAAGTGTCATGTTAAATGAAAAAGAACTTGCAAAAGCTGTAGAAAACGATAGAAAAGAAATTACAGACATCTTCACTTTATATGAAACAGAAGAGCTAAAATTAAATAGCACAATGTATGATTCCAGATCTAATCTACATCATTTATCTAATATAATAGCTAATGATGATGTTGCAGCAGACAAACTTAACAGATTAGGTTTAGGAAACAATAAGAATAAAAGTCAAAAAACTACTTTTAATAATAGTGAAATTGATAAAGCATTTTATAATAGGGATTCGTTACTTAGAGCAGATCTATTAGGAGGCAGCTATATTCAATACAAGACAACCATATTGAATAAAGTCAATTCTATAGAACAATCTGTCAAAAACATGGAATTAACCAAACTTATTGATAATGCAGAAGAATTAGTCTCTATAAATACAGAGGTAGCTGAACAATTATCAAATAAGTCCAATAATCAAGCACGTTTCGAAATAAAACGGATTCCTGGAAATAATAAAATTCAGGTTTCGTTTTTGGCATACAAATATAATGAATCATCAGATTTAATTCTACAAAAGTTACTTGCTAACGAAATCGTATCTAATGGCAAAAAGACCTCAAGTTTTTCTGGTTTAGGATTGGTGTTCGTAATCCTTTCACAACTTCTGTTATTAGTAACATATTTTTGTGTTAGAAGAACTCTTGCAGTGCCTATAGGCCCAGATAGAACTAACGATGGTGGAATCGCTTTATTTGAATAATAAAAAAAATAAAAATATCATGTGCAATAATATTGTTAGACCAGACTTACCTCCTTTAAATCCAGCATTAAGGAAACGATTGATTGAAACTGTAAATAGAGTTGAAGTGGATTATATTGTTCACTATCTTCAAACAAAAGAAATTTATATGGAAGATTTCCCCAACATATCCGAGGAAAGAAAGAAAGAGGTCGAGAAGAGATTCGATGAACTCTCACATCTTCCTGACCCACAGGAACAGGATGACTGGACTGATATTCAAAACCTAATTCCTACATGCAATGATCCCCAAACTAAAAAAATTTTAAAAAGGAAATTAGAAACATATATTCAAAAATATCAAGACTCTCTTCCTTCAGGGAATCATGTTGATGTAGCACAAAAAGAACTACAAAAAATAGCATCATCAGAAATAGCAGAGCAGGAAAAAGCTGATTGGAGTAAAATACCTGCAGAAATACCAACTTCTGTGATAAATGTCAAGACATATATTGGGAAATTAAATGCGTATTTACTTAAATATCAAATTTATGGAGAAAATGCTTTTAATGTTGCGAAGGCAATTAACCAAAAGCAAAAGGCATTAGAATCGATTGAAGAATTAGAATATAAATCTATTGATTGGTTCAGATATTCAGTTGTATTGAAATACCTACGTGAACATCCAAACACTACTCATTTTGATGAGTTAGATGATGCATTATGGGGTTTTACTAATAATCCTATTTCGTTAGAAAATTTAGAGCGTTTCATTGATGATATTAATAGCATTGAAGGTATTCCTCAAAGCAAGCATTTATCACAAGCAAAAGCAGCTTTAAGTGCATACTCTTCTTGGCAACCTATTGCTGATAGACGTGATATTATAGAGGTAAAAGATTTTATCGATAGAAATGCAGATTCTCCACTTATAGATGCTGCGAACATGTTACTTAGGGAATTAAAGAAAGAAGAACTTGCTCTCATTGAGCATAATCCTTCAGCATATAGTGCAGCACGTTGTACCTCCCTAATTAATGCAGGTGTTTTTACGATTAGAGAATTAGAAAATAAAGGATTAATTACCCAAGATTCATTTAGAAGATTGGCTGGAGTTGAAAGATTTAAACAACAAAATCCAGTTGATCCTAATCGATATAGGCATCCCGATGAAATAGAAGATGAAGATATTGATACGACCGATGTGTTCTTTTTCGGTATTCCTTCAACAGGAAAAACATGTATTTTAATGGGACTTTTATCATCTAATTCTTTTGTATGGAACCAACAAATTGCAGGAGGATTATATGGTGATTTGCTAAAGACATACTGCGATGAAGGTATGCTACCTGACAGAACACAAGGCAGTTTTGTTGCAAAGATTCACGGCAAGATTTATGATGATGATAAAAACGTTCATCATATAAATCTCATTGAAATGTCTGGTGAAGAGTTTGCTGTACAAATTTCAAGAAATGAAAAACACATTACATCATTTGATGAAATGGGTACGAATGCTACACAAATATTGAAAAATAATCACAAAAAAATATTCTTCTTTATAATAGATCCAACGACTGAACTTTGTGTATTTAACAGAGAGATAGAGACACGTGATGATGATGGTAATATTGACACAGAAACTCAAACTATTCGTGTCAGACAAAGTTCTATCTTAAAAGGAATGATGGATTTATTAGAGCTTGATTCAAATAAGGAAATAATGGATAATGTTGACGCATTGCATTTTATAGCAACAAAAGCGGATACGTTATATTCCGAAGGTTCACCAGATGAGGTCGCAAGAGAATTAATCGTAGGCAGATACGGACAGTTGCTAATACCTGCATTAGAATTATGCTCCCCAAATAATTATGAAATTAATCCTGCGACAAATTTTAAACCTCGTTTATACTCATTTAGTTTAGGTAAATTTTATGCGGGTGGTGTATATGATTATGATTCGACAGATTCTGAAAAAATATTATCTGTTATTCGAAACAATACACGAAGTGTAAAACCACATAGTTTCAACGAAAAGATTAAAGCGTTCTTTAATAAAGAAATATTATAAAATGGCACAAATATCATTTAGAATATTGGGGAATCCTGCATCTTCTGGTGGGTATACACCACTTATCTCAAAAGGAGAACCCTTAGAGGCAGATAAGGTTGAGATACCATATCCCAACTATACAACAGACGGAGAATGTTATGGTATAAAAATATATCAAGATCTTGTAAGTTATGCCTTATATACAAATCCTATAAAGGTAACAAGTTTTGCTGGAAATAGAAGCGCAGCTTTAAATATATATTTATATATTCCTAAGGGATATATAGTTACCCTTAACGGACAAGAGGTTAGCCCAAAACATATTTTAGATAGGTTAAGTGAGGAGTTTTATACTCAGTTTATGACCATGAAAGGTGGATCGACATCTGCTACTTGGAGTTATAAAACTCAAGCTATGGAAGATTTTTCAAAAAGTAAAAGTTTATTTGTAAATATTATCAATGAATATACTTTACAAGAAAAGAATCAAAGATCATTAGTCATGAGCGGTCATACTAGTGCAAATGTTATTGTTGGTAGTAATAATAATATTTCACGATTGATGTTAGACCCATATTACGAACAATTAAGTTCTTATGATAGACTAATTATTACAGAAAATGGAGAATCAAATGAAAATACAATATCTTTAATTGTACCTCGTCCAAAAACTTACAAGGTATATGTCAATAGTTGTTTCATCGGTCAAATAAAATCTGACACTCAATCTATAACAACGAATCATCAACCTTTAGAAAGTTATAAAATAGCTGAAAATTATAGTTTTACTCTACAAGATGTAAAAGAAGGAAAATTTGCTGACAAAGTGACAATAGATGACGTTAATGAAATCATTTATTGCGTTGTAACTGAAAAAGAAAAAGTTGCAGAATGGTCTGTTATCATACGAGTTGATGGAAAACCAGCAGGACCTACATTTAAAGAAAAATTGTATAGTACTGTATATCTTGAGAATTCGGGTATTATTAAACGAATAGAATTAGATAAATTTAAACTCGTTGGTACTGAAATTGAAAAGAATTGGGCTTTTAAAAATCTTGATCAAGAAGGTTATGACGTTGCTTCAAATCAGGATGAGCAAAAAAGAACGATTCTTCTATCTTATACAAAAAAAGTTGTGATACAACAACCTCCTGCACAATCAAGATTTACGCAAGTAGATTCGAATATATCGAAGATAGAGCAAAATTGGATTTCTACTATTAGATTTAGTTTATCTGATGAAAATAATGAATATTCACAATCTGATTTTGATGGAACAAAACTCATTATTGAAAGTGGAAATCAAATGATAATTATTTCATTATTCCTAAAATCAAATATAAAAAAGAAGGGTATTCACATATTTGAAGATGAAGTCGATGTTGAACCATTTATCTTTGATAAGATTTTTAATAATCGAATAAAAGTAAAATCAAAGAATTTTATTTTTGAATGTAAAACTAACCGCAAGGAAAAAGCTGTTCAGTTAATTCCAGAAGAATTATCATTCTTTAATAGACTAAAAAAGAAATGGTGGTTTAAAATGTTTATTATTCTTCTCATGTGTTTATTATCTGGTGTTACAGGATTTTTAGCTAACAACATCTTGATGAAATACAAGAAAGAAAATATAAAAATTTCCGAGTTCAATGCAACGCACAACGGATACATTCAGAACGGCAAAGTTTATAAGAATAATGGCAAATTGTTCGGCTATATTTTAAAGTCTAATATTTATCGAGGCAATAATCCAGACGATGAAATCATTGGTGTGTACGATAATAAAGATAAAGTATTAACAATAGGGAATCCTGCAACAGAAACAATTCAGACTACTCAACAGCCAGATACACAAGTAGAGCCTGATGTCCCAAGCAATAATCTGCCAAATCCTCAGGCTCTGGCAGAGAAATCAGCAGAATGGATGAAAAAAATAAAAGATGGTACTATCGGATTTGATGAAATTGAAGAATGCATTAACTGGGCGACGCAGAATCCCAATGCACCAGATGCTACTAAAATAAAGACATATTGTAGTAAGATTAACAGTGTAAAAGAATTCTTATTGTCGATCAGCATGAACTCTCCAATTAACGATGTTATAGATGGAGCAAAATCATTAAATAGTAGCTGTAGTGGTAGTGATTTAACACAATACCGTATTATTCTTCAAAAGTTCTATCTGTGGGGAAAAAATGAGACAGAAGAACAATATAATGATAAAATTAATCGAAGAATATATGATATCACGGAATCAACAATAACTACATTTGAACAAATCAAAAATATGTAATTATGAAATACCTGAAATTATTTATATTAACAGTGGTTATAATTGGTGCTATAGTTGGACTAAAAGCAATTATTAGCCTTAATATATCTGATGTTGTGGTGGATCCAGTTGCTGAAGCTCATTACCAAAAACTCTCAAATAGTTTTAAAACAGAATGGGATCAAATCACTGCATGGGATAAAACCTTATTTGAATCTCAACTCAAAGAGTCTGAAGATGAATATGGCTTAGATAAAATTGAAGAGAGTCAACGTGACAATCTTTTCAAACTGATTCATTCTTATGCTCTTGATGCTGTCTGTGAAAGCTTAGTGGATTTATATAAATCTACTAGGTATAATGAAAAAGCCGTCACTCATAATCTGAATGGGTTAACAGTAATCTCAAAGCATTCTGATTACTCTAAAAATGAAAAGATTACCTTGATGAGGGATATTGATAAAACTTATCGAAATATTAGATCTTTCATAAATACTATTAAGCACTCATCTTCTTCGCGCTATACTAGTCAAATGAAGTTTGTTACATCATCAGTAGATAATGTTTCATGGTATTCCTTTTCTTCTTTAAAATCATATGATGTAAATAAACGAGATAGTTGGAGGGAAAATAAATACTACGAAGAATATCTAATAAACAATGTAGATCTCAAAGATGGTCTTAATTCTATACCTTCATATGTGGAGGTTCATAGAAATTCTTATTATAAAGCTGTTGAAGAAAAAATTAGAAATAGATTTAAAAACAAGCCACGTGTTACTGGAGATTACTCGCAGCGAGCATACAATTTAAAACAAGAATATTCTGACAGCACAATTACATACGAACAATATCAGAATAAACTTACTCTTTTAGAAAAGGAATTAGATGAAGAGTATGCTTCAGTTAAAAACAAACATGATTCAGAAAAAAGGATTCTAAAGAAATGTATCGATTTATATAAAGAGCAAACTAATAATAATCCTTTTGTGTCTTTTCAATCACAATATAATAATTCTATTTCTAAGCCATCCATATGAAGAATATAGCAATAATATTTTCTTTATTTTCAATATCATTGTTTAGCCCTTCATCTTTTGTCCATGGACAGAATGTTGATAGTTTAAAGATTGCTGAGCTGAATATGGATTATGAAAATAAGATTGAAGAGCAGCAAAAAACAATAGTTGCTCTTCAAAAAAATATCGACAAATTAAAAACTGAAAATGAAAGTCTTAAACTTCAAGTAGATAAGAAAAATATTAAATATTTAGAGAGCCAAATAGATTCTCTAAACAATTCTACTCTTATTCTTAGAGACTCTATATCTGTTTTTGAAAACACTATAAAGGAATTAAGTTTGAAAATAGATTCAACTGATAAAGAGATTCTTTCACTTAAAGATAATATAGTTTTATTGGCGAATATTAAGGACCAATATGTGCAATCAAAAGTAGATGAAGTGAATAATTATCTTGCTCAACCTTATAGTGGATTATCAGACTCTACTTTTACCGAATATACAAAAATTCTTACTCCTATTTTGGAGATGGATACAATAGTTAAGGAGTTAATATCTATGATTGAATTAAAGCACTGTAATTTTGAAGAATATAAGTACATTGAAAATTGCTTGACAAACAATACTTATACAAAACAATTGTCCGAAGAAATTGCTTGCAGAATAGATTCACTTATAAAAGTATCAAATTCAGTTCAAACAAATGAACTTACTCAACTAAAAGGAGTCATAGCTGCATATCCAAGGGCAATATCAGAATTTCAATTTTTTATAAAAGCGATACGTGATCAAGTAGACTACATGAGAGTGGAAACTCCTTCTGCAAAAGAAATAGAAGATGCAAATGTTGCGGCTAAGATGGTGTTGGATAATAACAAGATACGACTTGAGCGCAGTTATAAATATTCAATAATAAAAGTTCCACGATTGAAAAACCAATATGATAAATATTTAGAGATAATCTCTGTAAACTCGTTATCAAAAGATGCTGTTTTGATTGAAAAAGAGATATTGTCCCTTTTAAACAATTAACAATATGGATGTTCTATTAAAAGAATCTGACATACGTCGAAACTCAGAAATAGAAGCTACACAACTTTTTTCTGACATGCTAAAGCATGTTGACGCTTCCTATCACATTCTTGCAAAAAGAAGAGTTAACGGCAATAATTTTGCATGGGAAATTCCAACAGAGCCAGGCGTTTCCTGGCACAAATTAGGGGAAGCCAGTGATATTGAGAAAGATGTAGTTTACGATATCATAAAATCATGTAAAAAAGAGTTTAAGAAGATATCTACACAGTTAAGTGATAATATTATTAACTCTATTTTTGCGACACCAAACGATGATGAATATATTTTTTATTCTATCAATGGTGAATCAAATAAAATAAGAGTTATTATTACTGCATGGGGATATTCGTTTCCTGCAAAAACTCGTGGAAAGTCTATTTCCTTATCTGAGCAAGTTAAGTCTGCACCACAACATGTTATAGTTACGTTTACGAAAGATGGTAAACCTGTTAATGGTCTGGATTTTAACATAATAACGCCCAATGGTTTAACAAAGAATCTCAAAACTAATGACTTCGGACAGAAAGACTTATTAAACAACAAGGTGGGTTCTATCATAAAGATTGAAGTCCCTACATATAATACTAATTTTGATCTTGAGGTCATCAAGGGCACTAAGGAGTATTATTTTGACATAAAGCCTATTATTACTGAACCAGAGTTTGTGCCTGAACCAGATTATACACAGGATGTTGTAATAAAATTGCTGCTTAATAGTGAACCTCTTAAACTATATGCCTTCAATGTAGAAAATAAAAATGGTGTTAAGAATCATTTTATAACTGACGAAGAAGGTAAAACAGATATCTCAAATCACAATGTTGGAACCAAACTCAGAATATGGGTTAATAATAATGAAGACTATTATGATTTAATAGTAAAAGAAGGAATCAAGGAATATCTCTTTAATATTGAACCCATAGTTAAAGTTCCAGATTCTAAGATACAAGATGTTGAAATAGTTATACTTCAAAATAGTCTGCCTGTTATTAATTTACCAATTGCCATTACTTGTAATAATAAACCGTCTCAGGATTATTTAACAGACAACAATGGACGCTTAAGATTATTAAGTCAGAATGTAGGGGCATTAATAAAGATTAATGTTCCAGATTATAATGAGAATTTTAATTTAGAGGTAAAAGAAAATATTAGGGTATATACATTTGAACTAAAGCCAAAGGTTCAAATTAAGGAACAGAATGTTATTGCTGTATTTCTACAGGATGGGAAAGCTATAAATCTATTAGATGTTTTAGTACGAAAAAATGGCGAATCGTCAACAAAATATACTACTAATGAATATGGCCAGATATTTTTATCAAATCAAGAAGTAGATACGTCTTTAATGTTAGAAGTTGTAAAATTTGACACAAAACATAATCTAATTGTTCAAGAGGGTGTTGAAGAATACATCTTTAATTTGGAAAAAGTTCCATCTTTATCAAATAAAAAGAGATCAAAGTGGTGGCTTAATTTACTTGAGATATTAGTCTTAATTATATCGGCTATTCTATTTTATTTAGCATGGCCTTATGTATGGGATTTTGCAAACACAATTGTTAATGCTGTAGTATAATGGAAACTGTTTTTTTATACATTTATATTATCAATATCATCACATTCTTTTTATATGGATATGATAAGCACCTTGCTGTATATAATAAATGGAGAATACCAGAATTTATCCTTTTATTGTTTACATTATTAGGAGGTGCATTTGGTGCTCTTATGGGAATGTGGCTTTTCAAGCACAAAACGCAAGTGAATAAATTTAGAATAATTATATCAACTACACTATTTATGATGCTTATAATTTCACTTGTTTATGGTTGGTTTGATAGGTATTGATTTTATTTATTCTTGAACTGCCAGTTAAGTAGCAAAGTACAATTAATGCATTATCCAAATGGTAATAATAAATTTATACGAAAACCTAATTAATGACTGACCAACAAATTGTAAATAATTTAATCATTGGCTTACACCACACAATTAAAGATTTCTTTTTTGTGCGGTGTAAGCCAATGTTGATATATATCGGGCAATACTTCTGTCAAGACAAACAATCAGCAGAAGAACTTATTGGAGAATTCTACGAATTCCTTTCAGCTGATGATTGGCATAAATTGAGAATTTTTAAGTTCACCTGTTCATTAAACTCTTATGTAACAATCATCGCATCACGCTACTTTCAGCATAAGCGAGATAAAGAGACTTTGACACTTGATGAAAATATCTCAGTTGTGAAAAATATGATTTCAGATGTCAATGTGGATGGATTTCTCATGGAAGACATGAATAAAGTGCTTGCAAAGTTTCAACCAATTGATAGATTTTTGATATAGAGGATTCTTATAGATGGGGAGAAACCTGGAGATATACTTGACAAGGTGGCTAAGTTTATGAAAGATCCCCCTTCTATATCCACAAATGCATCTGATGAGAAAAAATTAGCAGGATATGTTTATACCAGATACAACAGAGCTCGAAAAAGTCTTAAACAATATATGAACGCTTTAGGTTATGGGAGATAATACGATAGAAATTATAGATTTCGAAAGCATCGGACGAGTTCTTGATGGCGTTTCGTCAGAATATGATCGTAATCATCTTTTATTACATTTAAATGATTTATCATATATGGGATGTTTTCTTGTAGCTTTGAAAGCTATGGATAAGTTTATGAATAATCAATTGACTAATTATGAAACAGTTCAATAATATTTCAGATGAAGAATTGGCTGCGTATCTGGATGGTATGCTCGAAAATTCAGAGATGGCAAATATTGATAAAATGATGGATATTGACACACTTGAAGTGTTAAGTGTCTCTCAAAATGCTATGGATGAATTCCCATCTGATAATGTAATACATCTGCCATCTTGGGACAAAGTAGCAGTCGCTTCTGTTCAGCCTATTTATACACCATTAGCAATGGCTGGTTTCTTAGATGAATGTAATGCTGATGAAGAAGACGATTCTGATGAAACAGATGATAATGATGATGTAGAATAATGTGTTCAATTTCTGCAAAACTTAGACAACATATTAATCGGTCGATTATAATCTACATAATCGGCTGCTGTTGTTTTATAGCTATGGCATTGGCCTCAATATGGTTTGGTTACTATATCATAAGATACCATGACGAACATGAGTTCCCAACGTCATGGACTATCGTCTCTCTTGCTGGTGGATTGTTATTATGGGAGATGATGAAATCATTCCGTTTTAAGACTTCAATCCCAGAATCTTTCAAACAGGTTACAATTCAAGATTTTCCCTTACTTTTTGAATTAATAAATGAGGTTACAAATACATTAAAACTTGCGCTCATAAGTAAGGTCTATACTTGTCCCGACGCAACCGCTGCGATTTTCATCCAACCTCAATTGAGGAATCTGTTATTTGAGCCCAGACGCAATTTAGTCATCGGTCTTGGCTTTCTGACTCAAATGGACGATGATGAAATTAGGGCAATGCTATATCATGAATTTGGTCATTATGTACAGGATGAAATGAAAAGTTCCTTCTCTGTATATACAGTTGGTCAGTTTTCCAAATCTTTTACATCTATAAAAGAGATAAATAGCGAACAAGGTACATGGCAGACTCAGATGAGATTACAATTGCTGATGTTTACTTACTTTGCGATATGGATTTGTAATAAAATCAACAAATCATATAGAAAGTTGGCTAAGGAAATGGAGTATGATGCTGATGATGTGGCAATCAAGCATATTAGGAAAAACGAACTTCAACGTGCGTTGCTACACGCTGCAACGATACGATATAATTATGATGTGGTTCAATGGGGTATGCGGCAGTTAGAGCGTCAAAATATAGCTGTCGATAATCCATACATGGCAATATCATTTGTGAGTGTTTATTCACGTCCCCCTCAAAGGCTTCTATCTGCTGAAGTCATAAAGCGAATTGAGAGATTAGGAGAACTGAGATTAGATAACGGAACTGAACATAAATCATCAATCAGGCTATCTATTCCAAAGTTATTACTTGATAAAGTAAATTCTGGTCAGTTATGTTCAGCTGAGCAATTTGCTCATTGGTTAAAGGGTGGTTTTACCATATATACTGAGCAAAGACTTGCAGAAACCTCAGTTGCTATTGAAATCCATCTTGATAGGAAAGAACATAAGTTACCTTATTTTGATGGTTCATATAAGATACTTATTGATGGAAAGAGTGTTGGAACTGGCAATTTTATAAAAGGTTATACCTTAAAGCGAAGAATATCACCTAGCAAGCATAAGCTCACAGCATACGCACCTTCTGGAATCATCTCTAGCCCTTTTGAGTTTGAAGTTGAACAAGATAAACGGGTTACTTTTTGTATTCTTTTATCATAAAATATTGAAATTAATTTTAGATAGCAGAGTCTACCTTTAGATGGAGCAAGTTGGAATGATTCGACATTGTTAATAGAGAGGGGCGCATGATACGGTTGCCATCGCTGCTTTGCTTAGTGATACGCTCACTTCTGTGAGAATAGAATAAATTTAAAAATAAGTGATTATGGAAAAGTTTGACTACAAAGGAAAAATTCAGGTTTATGGCGCGACGTTTGACGGTGTAAACGACATCATTCTGCATGCATTGAAGGGTATTTCAAAAGATGGTGTGTATGTGGGAGAAGAATCTCAACGTTATCCGTGTTTCGATAGTGAGGACTATGCATCTGAAAGCCGTTATTATTGGAATTTTGTTTTTGCCAAGAGTAAAACTGAGTTAAGGGATAAAATGCAAAAGCTTAAGGCAATGCCGGTAATTGGTAGTAACTTTAAGAAACTTAATAACGAATTGCACCCGATGGGGTATTGGGGAGGTGACACTAACTATCCTGTAGAAATGACAACAAAAGAAACCAAAGCGTTTGAAAAAGTAACTTTTAAGGAGATAGGTAAACTTGATATGGTTATTGCTTTCGATACGACCGGTTCGATGGCGGCATATATTGAAGCAGTACGTAGCGAAGTGGCGGATCTCGTACCCCGTCTCTTTAAGGAAAATGACGATTTACGGCTCGGTATCGTTGCTTTTGGGGATTATTGCGACATGAAGAGCGCCCACGAATTTGGCGATGCTTATCAGTGTATGACGTTAACCAATAATGAGAATGATCTTATCAAATTTATTCGTGAGACTAAAAATACGAGCGGGGGTGATGGTGATGAATTTTATGAATTGGTTATCAAGAAAGTCGTTGAAGAAACTCCCTGGCGTGAGAATTCCACACGAGCGATACTGCTTATCTCGGATGCGGATCCCCATCCTTTGGGTTATACCTATGAGAATTATGTGGTGGGTAACCAGATAGATTGGCGGAAAGAAGCAGAGAAAGCAGCTCGAAAAAAGATAAAGATCGATACGGTAACCATCACTAATGCCGCATGGTACAAAGAGTTGTCTGCAATGACCAACGGTATCAGTGTCCCGTTTGAAACCGGTAATAAGACGGCACGGTTGGTTGAAGCTGCTACAATGGCTCGTGGGTCTGTGATGTCTCGTGCGAAATTCGATGAACTTGCAGATAACTGTGAGGATGAAGAAATGCGACAGGTTTTTTGCTCTTACTCAAAAGAACGGAATGATATTTGAATGGTGATATCGACTGAGAGGCGGAAGCTTTACATATTGGCAATTTTAATGCTCTTTTCGTCTGTGCTGCTACAAGCACAGACGAAAAGAGCATTAGTCATTGGTTTGGGTAAACAGGAAGATGCGAGTTGGGGAAAAATAAATGGTGATAAAGACGTACCGTTGGTAAAAGATATATTGATGAAAGCTGGGTATAATAGCATATCTACACTTGTGAATGAGCAAGCGACAAAGTCCGGGATAACAGCAGTTTTCGGACAATTGGCACAGCAATGTAAAAATGGTGATATCATATACATTCATTTCTCCGGACATGGACAGCAGATGACAGACAGAGAGGGAGATGAAAGAGACGGATGGGACGAGTGTTGGATTCCATATGATGCATATAGGACTTATTGCAGCAAAGATAAAGGTGAGAAGCATCTGACCGATGACGAGGTAAATGTATTACTGGCAGGCATACGTAGAAAAATAGGTAATACGGGGAAGATGCTTGTCGTTGTGGATGCTTGTCATAGCGGGGATTCGTCACGGGGGAATGATCATGAAGTAGTCAGAGGGGTATATGACAAGTTTGAAATCCCCATGGACGAGAAACCTGATGTGATAACTCCGGCAGCAGAGCAATGGATAACGCTTAGCGCATGTAAGAGTTACCAACTGAATAGTGAGATGAAAAGCCCTACAGTGGGAAAACTTACCTATGGGCTATACTGCATATTAGCAGAGGGCACTCCGGAAACCAATGATGCCCTATTGAAAAAATTGGTTGGTTTTATGACGGAGCACAGAGGAAGGCTGCCGCAGACTCCAATGATGACAGGTGAAATTCAGAAGTATAACGTAATTGACATATTAAAATAAAAATGGTAAAAACCATAAGTTTCGAACCCTCAAAATATGCAGATGCTGTATATGTGGAAGGGGTATATAAGCGCGATCCTATGATGGAGCGTGCATTGTACAATCATTGCAAATTGTATTTTGATGAAAACTACCGGGGAGTATTCTTTGTGGATGATTCGTACAAAATGGAGATATTTCAGGAATCATTTATCAAACTGTGGGAAAACATTGAAAATAAGAAGATCTATACAGAAGACGGTGTGTTGAAAGGAAAAGACGGGACTCCTTTTACCAGTTCGCTGACTACATATTTCATGGGAATAGCACGGTTGAAGTATCTTGAATGGGCACGTGAGAATATCCGCGTATATAATCCTGAGGACATAGAGAAATCGGTACATGCATCCGGAACAAAGGATGACGACTTTTATGCTGATATGCTATATAATAGAAATGATAATATCATGCTGGATATTGTTGCCGACTGTATCGCCCATATGTCAGAGCGCTGCAGCCAGGTATTGACTATGTTTTACTATCAGGAGAAAAATCTTGATGCGATTCTTATGGAGTTACAGGGTACATACAATAGTAAGGATGCGCTGAAAACAGAAAAATACAAGTGTATGGAGAAGTTGCGTAGATCGGCAACCGAAATATATAACAGATACCTTAACGAATAAAAACTCAAGTACATGAAGATAGAATATCAAGACAAAATAGATCGATATATACTTGGCGAAATGCCTGCCGAAGAGCGTACGGATTTTGAAAAACAAGTTGCACAAAATGCTGAACTTCAGGAACTGTTGGAATTTACAAAGAATGTAAACACGGCTATAAAGAGTAGGAACGAGAAGTTGGCGAAAATGAAAGAATGGGAGGAACCGGTTTCTGTTTATCGTGCTACCGGTACTGAAGACTGTTGTTCCGAACCACTGTATGGGAAATCTGCAGGGCCGTCCGGAAGTAAAAAAACATGGCTTTGGATTCCAAGTATTGCAGCCATTGCGGCTATATTCGTGTTTGGATACTTTTTAATTGTCCCGATGGAATCTTCATCAGGTGATGTTTATATAGCACCGCAGATGCTTGTGGATAATTACCGTGGAAGTGGCAGCCTGCAGCAGATAGCCGGATTTATTAATCAGAGAGATTATGAAAAAGCGTTGGTTGCGATAGAAATGGAAGAAAAGACTTTGAGAATACAAGAGAGTGAGCTGGTAGATTCTATTTCATCAGCTACGATGAATGAGGAGAGGAGTGAAGCGCTGAATTATGAAAGGAATTTGCTGATAAGTATGGGATATGATTTAAAGTGGCTGAAGATAAATGCTTTGCTCGGTGTGGGACGTAAGGATGAAGCGATCGTTTTGCTTAAGGAATTCAAAAGAGAGAGAGGTGAACATCGGATACAGGCAGATTCTCTGTACAATGTATTAAAAAAATAGGGTGAATGGGAAAATCTATTATAATTGTTTCAATACTGTTTTTCACCGTTACTGCTTATGCGCAGAATTTGACTGAAACTGAAGTACTGGAAACAATGAATAAGGCCCTTATGCTTAATGAGGCTGAGAAATACACCGAAGCTCTTGACGCTTTCTTGCTTGTGGGTCAGAATACAGAGAAACAGCGCACGGAGGAAGAAAGACAAATGTATGTGTATAGTCAGATGATGGCATTGATGTGTTATGAGGTTATAGACAAATATGAGGATGGATATCTGCTTTCCAAGAAGCTGCTTCAGGGAAAACTTACGGACGAAGAGAAAAAGAATGTAATATCTCAGTATGTTTTTAATGGTTATATGATGGCGGCTTCGTATATGCACGGAGACGATAGGCGGTTTGGCAAGGCACGTGAACTGTTTGCCGAATTGTTGCCGTATGCTGATGAAGATATGAGACAGCGCATACAGCCAAAGGTTCCGTTGACGTGGTATTTTGAAGGCTCCGGTTATATGATGATACAGCAGTATGACAAAGCATACTCTTGTATGGAAAATGCATCTATCGGATTTGAGGAGATCGGTGATGCAAAGAATAAGATCGGGGCTCTCTGTAATATGGCTGTGATAAAAGTTCATCAGGAGGAATATGTATCGGCATTGGAACTTTACGATGAAGCATACACAAAGGCTACAATGATACGGAACTGGAATTTTATGACTGACATCAAGCAGGAGCAGAGACGCATTTATAGTAAGTTGGGTGACAGAAGCCGTGTGATAGCTGCGGCGTTGGTAATAGATACTCTGTTGGTTAAGGCTAACGACATAGAGGCTATGATAGTAAATAATAATGTACTGGGTGATGATGCTCTTTCGATGAAGGACTATGCATTGGCAGAGGTCTTTTATCTGAGGAACGAAAAACTGCTTGCATCATTACCGGCGTTGAAGCAGCAAAGTGTGGCACATGGGATTTATTCGAAAATGCGGAATTTAAAGCTCAATGCGGGTGATTACCGGTCTGCTTTACGATACGGAGCTGATTGCATTAAAATACTCGAGCGTGAATTCAAAGAGGATAAGTTGCAATATTATCTGTCTTATGGAAACCAAGCGGATATCTACAAAGAAACAGGTGACAGCGCGAATGCTATGCGTTGTATCGACAGTCTTTTTCTTAGTTTGAAGGGTAAGGATCTTCCACTAAGGATTGTGGCACAAGTGTATACCACTCGTGGAAGGATATTGGCGCAATTCGAGGAGTATGGAAAAGCTATTAGTGATTATGAAACGGCAGATGGCATTTTGGCGAAGAAATACGGTATGGACGACGCTGACCGTATGATGGTTTTGGCTTTGAAAGCTGGTGTATTACACAGACTGGAATGTCATGAAGAGGCAGAGAAGGCATACAGGCGATATGCTGATTTGATAAAAGACAAACAGGGCGATAATTCCATAGCATATGGTGATGCTCTTTATTATCTGGCGAATGCAGAGGCATTTAATGGTCATATAGAGGCAGGACGCCGGCACTATGTGACGTCTGTAGAGATGTTGGAGCGGCAAATCAGGGAGCAGTTACGATATGTGTCTTCGTCTGAGCGTGAAAGTTATTGGGAGGCTCTGTCACAGAAGATGTGGGCAATGACCGCTTTTGCCATTAAGAGTAAGGCTGCACAAAGTTATTTTACAGAAGCAAGTTATAATGCATTGTTGTTTTCGAAGTCATTGCTTTTGGAATCAGAACGTTCGATGTATGATATATTACGGGCAGAAGGTGTACAAGAAGATGTTGAAGCCTTCACCAAGGTGGCTGCGTTAAAAGTAAGGATTGCCACACTTAATAAAAAATTCGACAGGAACGAGGAGGAGATAGGACGGTTTTATGGAGAGATGACTGCTGTAGATAAGATGCTGACAACTCGTAGCGCATTGTATAAAGACTATACGGCATTTCTGAATGTGAAGTATGCGGATGTGAGACATGCTATAAAAAAGGAGGATGTATTGATTGATTTTACCGATTACAAAGGCGATGATGGCAAACGTCATTATGTAGTCTATATAATAAACAATGTACAGAAGTATCCTTTGTTGATAGATCTATTTACGGAAGAGGATGTGGAGTCATTACTTGACGGCAAGAGTCTGGACTATTTGTATAATGAAGGTATTTCGGAAAAGATACATCGCTTATGTTGGCAACCGTTGCAGGAGTATGTGAAAGAAGGAACAAAGATATATTATGTACCCTCAGGCTTTATGCACCGGATGTCCTTGGAATCTATAATGTTGGCGGATGGCAGTTTGCTTGGAGAACATTACGACTTCATAAGGCTGTCTTCTGCCCGTGAACTACTCCGCCAATCGGATACGATGGCAATTACAACTGATAGTGAGGCGATATTGTATGGCGGTTTGTCTTATGATCTCGATATAGATACACTGGAAATAGAGAGTAAAAAGTACACTTTGCCGCCAATGCTTGCCGTACGTGGAGGGGATGTGCGTGGTGATAGCATCTTTCATTATCTTCCTCAAACAAAGGAGGAAATCCTAACTGTTGAGCGGATACTCAAAGAAAAGGAAATGAAAGTGACCCCTTATATGGGAATCAATGGAACAGAAGAATCTTTCCTTAATATGAGTGGAAAAGCTCCAAAGTTATTGCTTGTTGCCACGCATGGTTTCTATTATTCGGCTGACAATGCGTTGGAAATTGATTATTTGCGTGGTTATACAGATGCGATGTCACTTACTGGGCTTGTCATGTCGGGTGGAAATTGGGCATGGACGGGAAAACAACTTCCTGATGGTGTACTTAGCGGTATATTGACTGCTGCTACCATTTCACGTATGGATTTACAGGCAACGGAGCTTGCTGTACTTTCGGCCTGCCGGACCGGACAGGGTAAGATAACGTCCGAAGGCGTTTATGGTTTACAGCGTGCTTTTAAAAAAGCAGGTGTAGGGACAATCGTCATGACATTGTGGAATGTCAGCGACTTTGTTACCAAAGAATTTATGATAACTTTCTTTACAAAACTGGCTAAGAATGGTTGGAGAAAGCGGCAGGCTTTCAATGAGGCAAAACGAATTATTCGTGAGAAATATCCGGAACCCTATTATTGGGCCGGATTCGTGATGTTGGATTAAATTCTATGATGAATGAAGAAAAAGCTGTATCGGTGTAGTGCTGGTGCAGCTTTTTTTTGTAATCTATTCGCAAAGGCCAGGGTTACTTTTTATATCCTATCCGCATGAAATGTAGTAGAATGATAATTGGAAGTTGTGCCCGACACGGATATAGGGTATGAAAGAATGCAAGATGTAGAAATTGAAATTACGAAACAGATAAGGCAAGTATGTGGTGATATGGAACTGCTGAAAAATGGATGGTACATTTTTATATATCATGGAGAACGCTATATCTATATGCCGGATTCAAAGGAAACACTTATCCGGTTTAGTATTCCGCATTTGACGTTAGCTGATGTTGATAATGGTAGCGAAGATAAAATTGCAGCTGTGATAAATGAAACAAACAGGGAGGTGAAATTTATAAAAGTAATGCTTTTGGATAATGGCAGTGTTTCGTTGAGTTATGATCATAAAATAACGGAAGGGGAACAAATCAATGAGATTGTACCACATATCATAAAAGCACTTGATTTTGCTTCTGATTACTTCATTAAAAAATTAAAGATCGCATGAAACATATCTTATTTTTTCTCATCTTGTTTTGTAGTGTTGCTACGGTGTCTGCCCAAAATGACTATTATTTAAAGCAAGCACAGTCTTATCAGCGCGAAGCTGAGTATTATATTAAGCAAGCACAAGGATACGAGCGCGAAGTGGAGTATTACAACCAAAAAGCGCAGGGTTATCTTCGGGAAGCCGAGTATTATTCCAAGCATCAGAAATATGACAGGGTACGGAGTTATCAACAGTATGCCAAAAATGCTACGGATAGTGCCGAGTCCTATCAACGGAAAGCAAAGAATGCAAGAGAAAATGCACAATCTTACATGAGAAAAGCTGAAGATGCTTTACGCAGGGCAAAATAATTCCGAAAGATTATAGCAACAAGAAATAGCCTGAAAGGATTTTTTAATAATAACCGATAAACTCTGATAGATTAAGGTTACTTTTTATACTCTATAATCATAAAGATATATAATCAATAACATTTTAAAGAATATACAATTATGGAAGAGGTAAAAACAGAAAACAAAGTAGTAAAGACACAGGTATATAATATGGTTATAATTTAAAAATATAGAGTACGATGAAAAAGATTATGAAAGTATTGGGAAAGGTTTTGGGAGCGATTGCCGTTTTATGTCTTTGCATAATAACCGTTCTTGTGGTTAAGGTGTATAATAGAGAAAGTCGCGTTCGCGAATACGAGGGTGAATTGTATAGTAGTGAGTGCCGTTCAATTTCTTATAGTGACGGAACATATGGCATTAAAAATCTTCGAACCGGTGAAATAACACTAAAAGGGATAACTTGGATGTTTGCATCGGAGGCTTATACGGATTCGCTGGTCATTTATTCGAAAAATTATAGAAGAGGGTATTTTAACCGTTTTACAGGAGAAGCGGTTATTCCGGAACAATATACTCATGCCTGGATATTTTCGGAAGGATTGGCCGCGGTGGTCAAAGAGGATAAAGTAGGATTTATCGATCGTCGGGGGGAGGTTGTTATTGATTTTCAATATCCGCATCTGAAAGATAATGACCGGCGTGTGGACTTTGTATTTCATGAGGGATATTGCAGCATGTACGACGAGGAGGGTAAATGCGGTATTATAAATAATAAAGGTGAATGGGTCGTAAAGCCGCAATATGACTATATCCAGAATCCATTGTACGGGAAGAGGGTTTTTATACAAGATGGTAAGTATGGACTAATGGATGATTCGCTTCACATCGTAATACCTGCTGAATATAGGTATATTACGCAGACTTCGGATTATGCAATCGTCTCCAGGTGGGATGAATCGCGAATGCAGATGTCATATAAGGGAGAGATTCTCAATCCGATGTTGTATGATATGATTGATCGGTTGGATTATTCTACGGGCAAATACTTTGACGATGGTACCGAAATAATGGCATCGACCGGGTTGTATTGTTATACGGTCGGTAATTGTCGTGGCTTGATGGACGAAAAGGGGAAACTTGTTACTCCGCCTGATTATAGTGGCATTTATGCAGTGAATAAACATTTATTTAGAGCCACATTGTTTGACAGACAGTCGGATGTACTTTTGAATGAAAAGGGAGAAGTGGTAAAATCTTGAGCTTACAGTTTGATACAATACGAATAGTGTATTGCTTGAATTGGAAAATGGAGTATGAACAAATTGGAACCAACAAGATAAAACAATGAAAGAGCAACGTAAAGAAGATGTATTCATTATGGAATACTTAACTAATATAGCGAAAGACCAGGATAATATATTCCTGTCTTCTACAATGACCGGAAATATACAATTATTGCGTTTGGAACATATCGGCTATTTTCGTTATAACTCCGTGAACAGGTTGTGGGAAGCTGCCTTATGTAATCATCGTTCTTTGGCATTGAAAAGAACGACAAATGCAGAAAAAATATTGAGCTACCATCCTCATTTGATCCAAATCAGCCAGTCAATGATTATAAATGTGAGTTATCTGGTTTTGATAAAGGGAAATAATTGTATGATGCTTCCACCATTCGATAAAGCGGAGGATTTACAAATTAGTAAATCATTTATGAAGAAACTGATGGAAAAATATCCGAATATCTGATGAACAGGAGAAAAAATGACTTTAATTATTCCCGTCTTTGTGAAATCGTATCCCGATTGAACACTAGACTTCTGGAGATTGTGAAACGGGATAGGAAAGGGCTTATTTCTGATAAGGAGATTGTGTTGGTGGAGAAGAATGAAGAGATGGAGGATTGTTATAACTCTCTTTCTTTTCAGTACATTAGAGAAGTTAAAAGAGGAGGATATTGCCTGGTTTGCATTAATATTGAATTTACCGGAGAGAGAAACTCATCTTCGAACTGTTTTGTGGGTACTCCTAACCAGATAAGAAGACAATTCTCTTTTAAGAAAGGAGAGCAGTTCGTACGGGATTTTGTTGACAGGATGATTTATGAATGTCTGCGAATAGAAAAATTGAATGAAGTTCATGAAACAGTTTAATCTGAGAAGCGTAAAAAAGTCAGTGAGAAAGCTATTTATATGAATCGTTATTCGGACAATGAACCATATATGGCATCCGATAGAGGATTTGTTGTATAGCAATTACCATCTCTCTTTTTGCCTATAGGGAAGAATAACAGTTTTATTTATATATTTGTATCCCGATTCCATTTGGTTTTTAACAGGAACTTTTTCGGAAGACCGACTGTTATACTTAATATCTGACAAACAGAAGAGAAAGGAACACTATGACAGTAAAAAACAGAGAAATAGAGATACGCACTGTAAATGTAACCAGATACATCATGCCTTTGCGTGAAGGAGGTTCGTTGCCTGCACTTGCCGAAGCGGACGACGGATTCAAATACGTTGTGAAGTTTCGGGGAGCCGGACATGGGACAAAAGCCCTTATAGCCGAGCTGATAGGCGGGGAGGTGGCGCGTGCCTTGAAACTGCGTTTACCGGAGATTGTCTTTTTAAATCTGGATGAAGCTTTCGGCCGTTCGGAAGGGGATGAGGAGATACAAGACCTCCTGCAGGGAAGCCGTGGATTGAACTTAGGATTGCATTTTCTTTCGGGAGCATTACCTTTCGATCCTGTAGTGACCAGAGTGGATGCTAAGTTGGCCTCACAGGTAGTATGGATGGATGCTTTGTTGACCAATGTAGATCGTACGGTAAAAAATACGAATATGTTGATGTGGCACAAAGAATTGTGGCTGATAGATCATGGAGCATCTTTGTTTTTCCATCATTCGTGGGTAAACTGGAGGAAGCATGCGCTCAGTCCTTTTACACAGATAAAGGAGCATGCCTTGCTGGCCGAAGCGAGTGAGTTGGAGGAAGCGGATAGAATATGCAAAGAGATATTGACTGATGAAAAGCTTCGTGAGATTGTGGAACTGATACCCGATGACTGGTTGCGTTGGAGAGATAAGGAGGAAACTCCCCAAGATATACGAGATATTTATTTTCAATTTCTAACAGAAAGGATACATCATTCCGAAATATTTGTAAAAGAAGCAGAGGATGCCAGAAAAACACTTATATGAATATGCAGTAATCCGCATTGTACCGAAAGTGGAACGCGAAGAGTTTATCAATGTGGGGGTTATTCTGTTTTCCAAGCAGGCTAACTTTATAAAGATGCGCTATGCTATTAATGAAAACAGGTTGAGAGTCTTCTCTCCGGAGTTGGATATAGACGATTTTCGTGAACATATGGAGGCTTTCAGTAAGGTCTGTTCCGGTCATAAAACGGGAGGAACAATTGCTGCATTGGATATTCCGGAGCGATTTCGCTGGCTGACAGCTATGAGAAGTTCGTGTATCCAGACTTCCCGTCCGCATGTAGGTTTTTCTGTTGACTTGGAGGAAACACTGGACAAGCTATTTAATGAATTGGTACTTTAATTGATCATATATGAAAAAGAAAAACACTTTACTATTATTACTGTTCATTTTATTGGGAAATAGCCTGGCTGTGTACGGGCAAAATGTGTTTACAACTGTGGTTTCTCCGCTTAAAAACGAAAGATGGTGGGGAGGAGTGGTTGCTTTAGGACACCAGATGCCATTCGGACAGCAGCTGGCATTACAGGATTTAGCCCGTAACAATCGTAATAACCAGCTTGTCCCTTGCATGATTTCTTCTGCCGGACGATATATATGGGCGGAAAATCCTTTCCGTTTTGAAATGAAAAACGGAGATCTTATCGTTTATTCGGATAGTGAAAAACTGGAACCTGTATCTGCCGGAACGACTTTGAAAGAGGCTCAATTAGCTGTTGCCAAAAAGCACTTTCCCTCTTCAGGGCAAATACCGAAAGAGGAATTTTTCTCATTGCCACAATACAACACTTGGATAGAACTGATGTATGATCAGAATCAACGGGATATTATGCAATATGCCCATAAGGTAGTGGAGAATGGCTTTCCGCAAGGGGTATTTATGATTGATGATAACTGGCAGAGGTATTACGGTAATTTCGATTTTAAACCGGAGAAATTTCCGGATCCGAAAGGGATGACGGATGAGCTGCACCGGATGGGATTTAAAGTGATGTTATGGATAGCGCCTTATGTATCGGCAGATAGTCCGGAATTTCGGATATTGGAAAAGAAAGGGTATCTCTTGAAGAAGAAGGATACGGGGCAGCCTGCCATTATCCATTGGTGGAATGGCTTCAGTGCCTGCTATGACACTACTAATCCGGAAGCTATGGAGTATCTGAAACAGCAACTTCGTGCCAATCAGGAGAAATACGGAATAGACGGTTTTAAATTCGATGGTGCGGATATCAGTTATATGACGCCCGGAGAATATGATTTTTATGATAAGGATGCCACTCCTAATACCTTTATGGAAAAATGGGCAGCGTTAGGTTTGAGTTTTCCTTACAATGAATTGCGGGCATGCTGGAAGCTTGGGGGGCAGGCATTGGTGCAGCGTTTGGGTGATAAGGATTACTCATGGAATGCTACACGAATGTTAATACCGGATATGTTGGCTGCCGGTTTGCTGGGGTATTATTATACATGTCCCGATATGATTGGGGGCGGGCAGTACAGTGCTTTCCTCAATGTAAAAGAGTTTGATGAAGAACTGATTGTACGTTCTTGCCAGGTACATGCGTTAATGCCTATGATGCAATTTTCTGTAGCTCCTTGGAGGATTTTAAGTAAAGAGAATGCTGATATTTGTGCACATTATGCCCATTTGCATCAGAAAATGAGCGGGTATATTCTGGAGTTGGCCAAACGCGCAGCGGAAACGGGTGAGCCGATTGTTCGCTCCATGGAGTATGAGTATCCCCATCAGGGCTTTACGGACTGTAAAGATCAATATATGTTGGGGGACAAGTATCTGGTAGCTCCTATGGTGACTCCCGGAGTAAAACGTACGGTGAAGCTGCCCAAAGGTAAATGGAAAGATGAGAGAGGGCAAATTTTTAAAGGTCCGAAAGTAATTGACACGGATGTTCCTTTGAACCGTTTACCTTATTATGAGAAGATAAAATAAAACTAAAAAAGAGACGAAAGGAAGAATTACCCTTTCGCCTCTTGATACATAAATCGCTTGATACTTTTCTTTGCTGTTTTTTCAAATTCCTCGAAGTGAATTTTGACTTTGGTTATCTGACTGTACGATGGTAGCTGAAGATTTAACTCGATACGGTTGTTTTCCATCGCTTTTTCAATGTCCGGTTGTTGCAGACCATTGGCAAAAGCTTCATCAAAGTCCGGATATATCAGTGCCACTAACTTATCGTTTTGTAACACGATCAATGATTCTGAGACATACAGCATGTTATTCAGCTTGCTCTCTATCTCTTCGGGATAGATATTGTGCCCACTGGAGTTTAGTAACAGATTTTTGCTACGACCGCGTATCGTAACATAACCTTGATTGTCCATTGTACCCAAATCTCCGGTATGCAACCACCCGTCTTTATCTATGATTTGAGCGGTAGCTTCGGGATTTTTATAATAACCCAACATGAGATTGGTTCCCCTGCAAATAATCTCACCGGCATGCGTGTTTGGATCGGGAGAATCTATTTTTACTTCCATGCGGCTGGCTGCTTTTCCACAGGAGGCTTTCTTTAAATCTTGCCAGTGGCTTGAGCAAATGATAGGCCCGCATTCTGTCATTCCATAAGCGATGGTATAAGGAAATCCTATTTTTTTCAGGAAAGCTTCTATTTCTGCATTGAAGGGGGCACCTCCGATAATAATATCATTGAAATTACCACCGAATATCTCCATAGCTTCCTGCCGTGCCCTTGATTTTAGCTTGTCATTAAGAATGGGAACACGCAAAAGTAGCTTGCCGATTTTATTGTCAAGTTTGGGCAATACGTCTTTTTTAATGATCTTTTCTACAATTAACGGTACGCATGAAATCAATTTCGGCCTGATTTCGGCAAAAGATTGCGCTATGATTTTAGGGGAGGGCATCCGGGTGAGAAAATAGAGATGCGCTCCTGCTGAGAAACCATAAAGAAAGTCATACGTCATACCGAATACGTGTCCTAATGGGAGCATCGATACGACCGTATCTCCTGTTTTTAAAGGACGCATTTCATAACAGTAGGTGATATTGGACCACATACTGCGGGCGGGTAACATAACTCCTTTGGAATAACCGGTCGTACCGGAAGTATAATTGATGATTACCAATTCTTCCGGGGCGCTTTTACGATAGGAAATGTGCTCCGGACGGAAGTTTTTCGGATAACGGCGACCGTATATTTCGTTTCGGTGTTCGAATGCATAAGTCAACTTGTCGCAACGGGATACGAGTGCTGAAAAGTCTGTTAGAGAGGCAATGCCTTTTAATAACGGCATGGCATCTTCATTCAGATTCTCCCAAGCCTGATCACCGACAAAAAGCAATTTAGCTTCCGAGTGGTTGACAATATTATGTATATTATCGGCTTTGAATTCGTGAAGAATAGGGACGATTACTGCTCCATAAGTAACTGTAGCTAAAAAGGCAACGGCCCAATGTGCACTGTTGCGTCCGCAGACGGCTATCTTATCGCCGGGTTGAATACCTGCACTTTCAAGTACTATGTGAAACTTTGCTATCTTACGGGCAACATCCTTGTATTGAAGGGTGATTCCTTTGTAATCCGTCAAGGCACTTAAGTCCCAGTTTTTTATAATACTCTGCTCAATAAAGTCTATGAACCCTTGTTGTTGTTCCATTACGTTTTTGCACATTTATTTTAAAACTGCGCAAAATTAATATATCATTAACATAAACTACATTCTCTCGAAAAGTTTTACGGTTAATTAACGAGAGAATAGAAATAGCGAAAAAAAGAACATTTGTACTTGATTTTAGACAAAAAAAGTGATTGGTTTAGTCGGGTTATGTACAAAAAATATATATTTGTATCCGAATATATTGTTAAACTCAAAACAAGAGTAATGTTGAATGCTATGAGAACATTTTTTGTATTTCTTTCTGTCGGTTTATTGGGATTTTTATTTTCTGTAGATATCTGTGCTGCCGATCGTGTATATAATGTTTCCGATTTTGGCTTGAAAGCCAATGTAAAAAAAGATGCTTCGCCCGTATTGCGGAAAGTATTGGACAGAATCAGAAAGGATTACCGGGAAGGCGATAAAATTGTACTTCAGTTTCCTGCGGGACAGTATCATTTTTATGAGAAAAATGCTACCATTCGTGAATATTACATTTCCAATCACGATCAAACTAACCCGAAGAAGGTAGGAATTGCTATTGAAGAAATGAGGGATTTCACTCTTGACGGACAAGGCTCTGAATTTATTTTTCATGGGCGGATGCTTCCGATTTCTCTTTTACGCTCGGAGAACTGTGTATTGAAAAACTTTAGTATCGATTTTGAAAATCCGCATATAACGCAGATACAGATTATAGATAATTCTCCGGAGAATGGAACAACGTATGAGGTAGCTCCATGGGTGGATTATCGGGTCAGTAAGGATTCTGTGTTTGAGACATTGGGAGACGGCTGGATGTTACGGCCTTCCAGTGGCATTGCTTTTGAAGCTAAAAGCCGCCATATCGTTTATAATACAAGTGATTTGCATTATCCCAATAAAGAGGTGGTTCAAGTGGCACCGCGTCGTTTAAATATAAAGAGCTGGAAAGACACTCGTCTCGTGCCCGGAACGGTTATTGCCTTGCGGACCTATTTCCGGCCTGCACCCGGAATATTTCTTTCTCATGATACAGATACCCGATTATTGAATGTGAAAGTGCATTATGCCGAAGGGATGGGATTATTGGCACAATTGTGTGAAAATATAACGTTGGATGGGTTTAGTGTTTGCCTGAAAGGGAATGACGATCCCCGTTATTTTACTACTCAAGCCGATGCTACTCACTTCTCGGGCTGTAAAGGAAAAATAATTTCAAGAAACGGATTGTATGAAGGGATGATGGATGATGCGATCAATGTACACGGCACTTATCTGAAAGTGGTAAAGCGGGTGGATGACCGTACTTTGATAGGACGCTATATGCACGACCAAGCTTGGGGATTCGAATGGGGAAGAACCGGAGATGAAGTGCAGTTTATCCGTTCATCGACAATGGAACTTATTGGTGAACAGAATAACATTACAGATATTCGTCCCTACGACAAAGAGGATATTCAAGGAGCACGTGAATTTAGTATAACGTTTCGTGACCCTGTCGATCCGGCTATTAATGAAGAAAGTGGCTTTGGTATAGAGAACCTGACTTGGACACCGGAAGTTGTGTTTGCTGATAATGTGGTTCGTAATAACCGTGCACGGGGTGCGTTGTTCAGTACTCCCAGGAAGACGGTTGCAGAAAATAATTTATTTGACCATACATCCGGAACGGCTATATTGCTGTGTGGAGATTGTAACGGTTGGTATGAGACGGGAGCTTGCCGGAATGTGATTATCCGTAAAAATCGTTTTGTCAATGCATTGACAAATATGTTCCAGTTTACCAATGCTGTAATTTCCATTTATCCGGAGATACCGGACTTGAAATCACAGCAAAAATATTTTCATGGTGGTACTGAGGGAGGCATTGTGATTGAAGAGAATGAATTCGATACATTTGATGCTCCTATTCTTTATGCGAAATCAGTGGACGGACTTATATTCCGTAATAACACGATCCGATTAAATACAGAGTATAAACCGTTTCATTGGAACAAAAGCCGTTTCTTTCTGGAACGGGTTACAAATGCACAGATAGAGTAAATAATGTGCCAATTGGTCAATGTGCCAATATGCCAATTGGAGAATGTATTAATCAAATAATGTATTAATTAAATAATATGCCAATAAATAATGTGCCAATTACTGTGCGGAATGATAGCGCAGCTAATTGGCACATTGGCATATTAGCACATTGTCACATTATTATTCTTTTTTTTCCGAGATAAGCAGCAACTTATCATTGACATGGAGTTTAAGACTTCCGTTAGGTATCAGGAACTCATCACCGCGTTTCACAATCATGACGAGGGTGCCTTTGGGAAGGTTCATCTCTTTCAGTGTATCGGCTTTTTCAATCATTTCTTGTGTTACTGTGATATCCCGGAGATCGGAATTAATTTCTTCGGGCAATTCTACGCCAAAATCATTTCCGGTTTTCTCAAGTGGAGTAGAGAGATTGAGTAAGCGGGCTACGTAAGAAACTGTGGTACCTTGTACGACCAATGAAACAATGGTGATAAAGAATACGATGTTGAATATGACGTTGGAACCTTCTACATTGGCTACTACCGGATAAGTGGCGAAGATGATGGGGACCGCTCCACGCAATCCGACCCACGAAACGAATAATCGTGATTTAAATGTTATTTTCCGGAAAGGAAGCAGACAGAGGAATACGCTGAGCGGACGACCGATAACAATCATGAATATACCGATAAGAAGCGCCACACAGGCAATCTCAAGCATTTCGTGGGGATTGACGAGCAGGCCGAGCATAAGGAACATGATAATTTGGAAAAGCCAGGTTAATCCGTCCATGAAAGTAGCAATCTCCTTGCGATACATGATTTTGTTGTTACCTACCATAATACCGGCAATGTATACGGCCAGATATCCGTTTCCGTGCAGACGGTCGGTGATGGCAAACGTGAAAAACACAAATGAGAGCAGTAGGATGGGATAGAGTGCCTGATTGTCGACGTTTATTTTATTCAGGATTAATATGGCCAGCTTGCCTAATCCGTATCCGGCCGCAGCACCTACCAGGAACTGTACGGCAAATGAACCGAGTATGGCACCTGCTCCCATGCCCGAAGACTGAAGAAATTGTATGAGAACGATAGTGAGCATGTATGCCATCGGGTCATTACTACCACTTTCCAGCTCAAGCATAGGACGAAGACTGTACTTCAAATTCATCTTTTGTGAACGGAGAATGGCAAAGACGGAAGCGGAATCTGTAGATGACATTGTAGAAGCCAATAGTAGCGAAGTGGTAAGTGGGAGATAGATATTACTCCAACTCATACCGGAAATCCACCATATAAACAGTCCTGTAAATAAGGCGGTTAACAGCACACCGACAGTGGATAATACAATACCGGGAGTAAGTATGGGACGTATTTCGGTAAATTTGGTATCCATACCTCCTGAGAAAAGGATAATACTTAATGCTACCATACCGATAAACTGTGCTGTTTGGGCGCTGTGAAACTGGAAACCAAGCCCATCACTTCCGAATGCCATACCGACAACGAGGAATAATAACAATGCGGGTACTCCGAAACGATATCCGGTTTTTCCAACAACAATACTAACGAAAAGTAAGATAGAACCTACAAGTAGGATATTTTCTGCAGTGAATAACATTGGCTATGTATTATAAAAGTTATAAATTAGTCTTTGGGGGTTCACTCTGCGAAGTTACACAATTTAGATAACAAATGAAAGTACGTTTTGGATGTATTTCATCTAAAAAAAGATTGCGCAGATGCTGTTTCCATTGGATACGGGAATAGCAATCTGCGCATATTTGTATAATCTGTATGGCTTTTTCTTACATGACCGGAATCAGCTCAGGAACTTCATAATATCTTCATCTGCAGTGCTGATTGTGGCAATTCCAAAATTTTCGACCAGTACTTTTCTAACATTTGGCGAAAGGAAAGCCGGTAAGGTAGGACCAAGGTGTATATTCTTTACGCCCAAAGACAATAAAGCAAGTAATACGATAACTGCTTTCTGTTCATACCAGGCAATATTGTATATGATGGGCAAGTCATTAATGTCTTTCAAGCCGAATACCTCTTTTAATTTCATTGCAATGACTGCCAGTGAATAACTGTCATTGCATTGTCCTGCATCCAATACACGGGGAATGCCGTTGATATCTCCTAAAGGCAGTTTGTTGTAGCGGTATTTGGCGCAGCCTGCCGTAAGAATAACCGTGTCTTTAGGTAATTTTTCTGCAAATTCCGTATAATATTCGCGGTTCTTCATGCGTCCGTCACATCCGGCCATGACGAAGAACTTCCGGATAGCTCCACTCTTAACGGCTTCTACCACTTGATCTGCCAGTGCAATGACTTGTGCATGAGCAAAACCACCTACAATTTTACCACTTTCTATTGCTACGGGCGGTTGACAACGTTTGGCATGTTCGATGATGGCAGAGAAATCTTTTTGACTCCCTTTTTCGGGTTCGGGAATGTAAGTAGCACCTTCCAGGCCACAAGCACCGGTGATGTAGATACGATCTTTGTAACTGGCGTCCGGACGGGGAGGAACAATACAATTACTGGTAAACAGTATAGGGCCGTTGAAACTTTCAAATTCTTCTTTTTGCTTCCACCAGGCGTTACCATAATTGCCGATCAGATGTTTGTACTTTTTAAGTTGGGGATAGTAATGTGCCGGAAGCATTTCACTGTGAGTATAAATATCGATACCTTTACCTTCGCTTTGTTGCAGCAATTCTTCGAGGTCTTTTAAATCGTGTCCACTGATAAGAATACCCGGATTTTCACCTACTCCGATATTTACTTCTGAAATCTCCGGATTGCCGTAAGTTTCTGTATTGGCTGCATCTAATTGTGCCATTGCAGAAACCCCGTATCGTCCGGTTTCAAGTACAAGACTGATTAGCTGATCGACCGTAATGTCATCGCGTGTCAGTTCAGCAAGTGCCTGTTGCATGAATGCGAATATCTCCGGTGATTCGTGTCCCAGATTATAAGCATGTTCTACGTATGCAGCCATCCCTTTTATACCATAATGTACTAATTCTTTTAGAGAACGAATATCTTCATCCGGTGTACGGAGTACTCCAACCGTTTTGGCTTTCTCCTCAAATTCTTCTTCACTGCCGTTCCAAGTACATTCATCGGGAGCATTCTCGATAGTAACTTCCTGCGAAAGCTTATGTTTCAGTGTTAAGCCTTCTTTAATTTTACGGATGATGGCAACTTTATCGAAATTAGCATTGGTAATGGTGATAAAGAGTGCGTCAAAAATAAAGCGGTCCGCTTCGTCGGAAGGGCGTTTCTCCCAACGTAATTTTTGATTGTATACGGCGATTCCCCGCACAACAAAGAGCAGAAGGTCTTGAAGATTAGCGACTTCGGACGTTTTTCCACAAACCCCTTTTAGCGTACAGCCGGTGCCTTTTGCCGTTTCTTGGCATTGATAACAGAACATACTCATAATTTTTACGTATTTATAGGTTATTAATTGAACGCAAAAGTAGAGGAATGGTTTGAGGCGGTTCTGTAACCAATGTTACAACTCGTGATTTTTTTTATTTTGTTTAAGTTTCTATGTTTGTAAAGTGATTCAGCTTTATAAGAAAGCATAAGCCTGTTTAAATTTTGCTCGGCATTATTTTGAGAGTTCTTTTTGAGGATGTTTTTCTGCTTTTAAGAGGGGGGGTAGCGGGCTATCTGACGAGTGAAAAAATAGGGAAACAGACCGAAAATATACTCAAAATAAGCAGATAAAACCTTAAGGGGAAAATTAAACTGGCTCTAAATATGAAAGGAAATATTCTGGTTTTACAGTTTTAGATGAGAATATGTGTTGTTCAGGATATTCCTGTGCAAGAGGTGTCTATTGAATCAACCGGATTAGTTCCTGCTTACGGAGGATGGTTATCTGTTTGCGGTCAACCGTAATTAACCGGTCTTCTTGCATATGAGCCAGTTCTCGTGCCAGTGAAGGGCGTGATACTCCGAAATAATCGCTTAGCTGTTGTTGAGAACGATCGAGGGTAATTTGTTCGCTTTGTTGTTGTCCGGACAGACGAAGCAGATATGAAGCTAACTTTTGTCGGATCGTTTTAAAAGACATGAAGAAGAGTTTGTCTGAAAGAGTATGGGCATAGTTGGCAGATAGATTCATGTAGTTTTCCAGAAATCTCTCGTTTTTTCTGAACAACATTAATACACTCGTTTTGGGTATTTCGATTACTTCGGTTGCTTCGTTGGCCGTGACTTCGACCGGATAACGGTTTTCGTTTCCAAAAAGGAAAAGCGGAGCGATAGCTCTTGGGGCGGTAATGTCTTCAACTTTAATCAAACGTCCGGAATCGTCGATCATTTCTCCGCGTACACTTCCTTTAGTAAGGATGACAAGGCGGTTACAGATATCTCCTTGCCGGGCAAGAATGTCTCCTTTCCGGTAAACCTTAGTATGGTAATTAACATCCTTGAGATTATCGGAAAGTACTTCGGCAGAAATACCACTGAATAGCGGATTGTTGATGAGTGATGTCATGAGTTATATGATTTAATAATGTACAAATAGAACAGTTGGCAGATCTTTTTTGTTTGAATACCGTTTTGATTGAGTTCTATTTGAACTTCAATACGAATTTTGTCTCCTTCCCCGGGAATAGAGTGATGTTTCCTCCGGACAGACGCATGATTTGTCTTGATATGCTAAGACCGATTCCGCTTCCTCCTTCTTTGGTAGTGAAGAAAGGGATGAATATATGTTCGGCTACTTCCGGCGGAATGACAGGGCCATTATTTCTGATTTCTATCATAATCTCTTCCGATTCATTGCAGTAAGCGTGAATGGAGATGTATCCATCGGGCTGATTGCCTATTGCTTGTATTGCGTTTTTTAGTAAATTGATGACAACCTGAGAAATTAGATTTTCATCGGCATATAAGATCAGATCGGCCGGTGAAATATTTATTTGGAACGTTATGTTTCCATCCGGATTTTGATGTTTACCCAGTTCCACCATTCGTTCGATAAAGGCTTTGACATAAAATAAAGAAGGTTCCGGAGACGGGATACGGGTGAAACGACGGTAGGATTCTACAAAAGAGAGCAGTCCTTTTCCGGTGGCACTGATTGTTTGCAGCCCGTTGCGTATCTCTTCGTCTTTTGTATTGGAGAGGGAGAGTAGCGTATCACTGAGTGATGTGATCGGAGTAACGGAATTCATGATTTCATGAGTCAGTACGTGGGTCAGTCTGATCCAGGAGTCGATTTCCTTTTCATCCAATTCGGTATGTATATCGTTGAGAGCCAGAATACGAAGATGTTCTTTCCTTACTGTTATATCCGATACACGGATGGACAGGTTGATCGTTTCCCGTTCATTGGTGAAAGTAGTTTGAAGCTTATCTCCGGCCTGGCAAGAAGAGATAAGCTCCATAAGGCCGGTATCGATGCGGCTGAGTTGTCGTATATGTGTGAATATATTGAGTCCGAGTAAATGGAGAGCTTCATTGTTTTTTTGATAAACGGCACCACTGTCACTGAGAACCAGCAATCCGGTATTGACACAATTAAGTATAAGTTCGTAATATTTTTCTTGCTGGGCCGTTTCTGCTTTTACATTGTATAGCATATGACCTACCCGGTTGAGGGCATGATTTATTTGCCGGTTTTCTATTGTATCCTGGTCTTCGGGAAAGTGGAAAGCGTTGTCGTTGTTTTCGAGTGCGTCGATCATGAAGAGTACTTGGCGGGCATGATGTCGGTAGAGACGTAATTGCCACCAGATGCTGATGACCAATGCACCTATGCTCAGCCCCATCCAGAAAAAGTTTCCATTCACTCCGAATAAAGTTGCGGTTACACTCAGGCAGATACTCAGCAGGAGGCGAAACCAATATCGGTTTACTAATAATTTGGATATGGAGTTCATAGACCGAACTTTTTCATTTTGTTGTATAAGGTTTGCCGGGTGATACCTAACTGTGTGGCTACGGCAGAAAGATTTCCATTACATTTTTCAAGAGCTTTTTGAATCATTCTCATTTCCATTTCTTCAAGAGTCGATGCGGCGGTATCGGGCATTTCTGTACGGCGGGGAAGCTGGAATAACTCTGCGGGAATGAGGGTTCCGTCATTAATGATGACTGCTTTTTCAATGGCATGTTCCAATTCACGGATATTCCCGTACCAAGGATGGGCAATCAGCTTTTCTTTGGCTGACGGGCTAAGGTTGATCGGTGCTTTATCATACTGTTTGCAAAAACGGGTAATGAAACGTTCGGCCAGAGGTACGATATCTTCTTTCCGTTCGCGTAAAGGGGGAATCTCGACATGAATGGTATTGATACGGTAGAGTAGGTCTTCACGGAATTCGTTCCGGTCTACCATTTCCTGAAGGTTGCGGTTGGTAGCACAGATAAGGCGTATGTTTATCGGCAGTGGTTCATTGCTTCCTACACGAACGATACTTCGTCGTTGGATGGCGGTCAGTAGTTTGGCTTGCAGATGATAGGGGAGATTTCCTATCTCATCCAGAAAGAGGGTGCTGCGGTTGGCTGCTTCGAATTTTCCTATCCGGTCGGCATGGGCATCGGTGAAGGAGCCTTTCACATGGCCGAATAGCTCGCTTTCGAATAAAGATTCCGTGATGGCTCCCATATCGACTGCTACCATTTCTGCTTGTTTTCGGGAAGACAGAGCATGTATTTCTCTTGCCAGCATTTCTTTTCCTGTACCGTTTTCACCTGTAATGAGTATATTGGCATCGGTGATGGCTACTTTCTCGATAAGTTGGCGAAGTTGCTGCATGGCGTTACTTGCCCCCCAATACATGGAAGAACCGGATGTTTTTTCTTCATTTGTACTCTTCTTCTTTCTATTTTTGGTATGGGTAACGGCAGTCTGCAATGTTTCGACAAGTTTTTGGTTATCCCAGGGTTTTACGATAAAATCCGTAGCTCCCTCTTTGATGCCCCGTACGGCAAGATCGATATCGGCATATGCAGTGAAAAGTACGACAGGGAGAGCAGGGCGTAGTTTTTTAATTTCGTGCAACCAGAAAAGACCTTCATTGCCATTATTGATACCGGAAGTAAAATTCATATCGAGAAGAACCACTTCCGGTACTTCTTCGCGTAGCACTGCCGGCAGGGTAACGGGAGAAGCGAGTGTGATGACTTTTGTGAAATAGTTTTTGAGGAGTAGCTGGACAGCTGTCAGTACCCCTTTATTGTCATCGACAATAAGAATAGTTCCCTGTTTGTTCATAAGTTTGGAAGTTAATACGGGAACAAAGATAATAATAATTAGTGATAAGTGATTAGTGCCGGCCGCTAATCACCAATCACTACTCCTCGTCACTAAAAGAGTTGAAGTTTCAACCCGAAGGAAAGGCTTAGATAGTCTCTTGGTCGGAGGTAACGGTTGGTAACGGCGCTTATCAGGTATAAGTCGCAGGTACTTAGCTCGTAAAATACGGTGATTGCTTTTGCTGTATGTCGTTGTTTAGGGTCGATGTCATAAGTTAATCGTTGTCCTAAGAAAATATGCGAACGTATCTTACTGGAGAAATTATAATACCCTTTCGGATATCTGTCCGGTTCGCGAACCCAAAACTCATTGCCGAATACGGTATTGAAATAGAGACCGCAGGTTAGTGGTTCGGTGGAGAAACCTTTTCCTAAATGTAAACTCCATGGCAGGTAGTTTTGTTTTAATGTCATGGTAGCTTTGGCGCGTTTGGAGTCATATTTAGGAACGAAACCGAAGAAAATATCTGTTTCCCATTGGTTCTTTTTTCCGTAATCCCATCCGGTGCCGAAAGAAAGCAATCCCATATTTCCGGCAAACTGGATTTTGGTATGTGTCGGAATCAGTTTCTCCCAGTTTCTGCGATAACGGTGAACGCGTTTGTCATATTTGCTGTTTAGTTCGGCCGGTGCTTGTTGGGCGGAAACTTCAGGGCTGAACCATATAAGCATCAGTCCTGCACAGAGAGCATATTTAAAAATAGACCACTTCATAGGTATAGTTATCGGGGGTTATGGTAAATAGTAGGTAACTGCGGTGTTTCATGCAGTCGCTTCCGTAATAGATAATGCCGTCTTCAAAAAGATCGTCTGCGGTAGATCTATGGTCGTGCGCATTGATGCAGAATTGAAGTCCGGGATATTGGGTAATGTAACGTTGGAATACTTTAGATACATTATTGTTGAATACATCCGATCCCGGACGGCCATGCATGGCTACAACTGTCTTCTCAAATTCATCCTGCCGTTCTGTCCATTGTTTCTCGATAAAGTTAAAATCCGGGATGGGTTCGGAATAGTCAAATTCCAGTGCATTGGTATTCAAACAGACGAATTTTACATTTCCTGCAATGAAAGCGAAATTGGTCGGTCCGAATACTTTCATGTAAGTGTCTTTACCGGTTCCCAAGCAATCGTGATTACCCAACAGAACGACATAGGGTACTTTCAGACCGTTCATAATGTCTCGTTGCCACAAGAACTCATCAGTAAGGCCGAAGTCACTTACATCTCCTCCGTGAAGTACAAAATCGATATCTCCCATTTGATTGATGGAGTTTATGCACTTTTCCGTTTCATCATACCAACGTTGCGAATCTCCCATAGCAACGAACCGGATGGTAGTTTTGCCTTTACAGTTGACTTCTATTTTTTCAATGTTTTTGGCATTGATATCCGTTTCTCCTTTGATACGTACATCATAGGGATGGTAATCTATTATATCGCATCCGGAAAACAGGAACAGACAAGCCAGAAAGGCATTCATATTCTTTCTTTTCATAATCTACTTCGTTTATTTATTGAAAACTTTCGGCAAAGATATAGTTTTCAAACGTATGGGCAATGTTCTTTTTTTCCGATTCAGAGTTATGGAACAATATTGCAGAAGTATTGTCTAATAATTAGACGGGTGTTGTCTAATTATTAGACACTCTGCTAAAGTCTACGATTTTATATCTTTTTGAAAATGAGAAAATTCCTGTTTCTGGCATGTTTTCTGTTTTAAAGCAAGCAATGGAATATAAACAATTAATATGATTTCTTTAAGATTAACTGGCTTCATGTATAAGCCGGTGGAGGAGGGACGTTGTGAAACGTTTCTTCTCTATTTCTAAAAAAGAACAATTAACTTTGTAAGATATATATGAGACAATTTTATTATGTGATTCAAACGTTGCTCTTTGATTATTCTGTCGAGTGTGGTTATGAAGTATGGAATATTGCCAATCGAGCTCCTGTAAATAGTATAAAAAGTGAATAATAAAAACCTATAAATAAAAAAACAGTATGATACAAATTGAAAACATTAGTAAGGTGTTCCGTACTTCTGAAGTAGAAACGGTTGCATTGAATCATGTGAATCTGGATATAAAAGAGGGAGAGTTTGTTGCCATCATGGGGCCTTCGGGCTGTGGTAAGTCTACCTTATTAAATATTCTCGGATTGCTGGATAATCCCACCGAAGGTTCTTATAAACTGATGGGGGAAGAAGTGGCCGGATTAAAAGAAAAAGAGCGTACCCGCGTACGCAAGGGTAAATTGGGTTTCGTATTCCAGAGCTTTAATTTGATCGATGAACTTAACGTGTACGAAAATGTAGAGTTACCACTGACTTATTTAGGCATCAAGGCCACCGAACGCCGCCGTATGGTAGAGGATATGCTGAAACGCATGAACATCAGCCATCGTGCCAAACATTTTCCGCAGCAACTTTCCGGTGGACAGCAGCAACGTGTAGCTATTGCCCGTGCGGTGGTTACCAATCCCAAGCTGATTTTGGCCGATGAGCCTACAGGTAATCTTGACTCGAAAAATGGTGCCGAAGTAATGAATCTGCTGACGGAGCTCAACAAAGAAGGTACGACTATCATCATGGTGACACACTCCCAACATGATGCTTCGTTTGCCCATCGCACGGTTCATCTTTTTGATGGTAGTGTCGTGGCAAGTGTAACCATTTAAATTGTAAGATATTATGAGACAAATTTATTATAGTATACGGACATTACTGCGTGAGCGCGGTTCCAATCTTATAAGAGTGATCTCACTTTCGTTGGGGCTGACCATCGGTATTCTACTCTTTTCACAGATCGTTTTTGAACTGAGTTATGAGAATTGTTACCCGGAGGCAGAACGGTTGGCAATGGTACGTGCCCAGATAACCAATCTTAGCACAGGGGAGATAATGGGCGATGATGGTACCAACTATGACTATACGGTCTTTGCACCGACGGCTAACGCGGTAGCCGAGAGTATGCCTGAGGAGGTGGAGTATGCAAGTTGTGTTCTTCCGGAGAGAGAGTATAATATTTATTATGAAGAGAAGTTGCTGTCGGATGTGGATTATATCTATGTGGATAGTTGTTTTTTTCAAGTTTTCGGTATCCCCTTGCTGAAAGGGAATCTGAAGGATTTGATTATTCCCGGAAGCGTTTTTGTTTCTGAGCGTTTTGCCCGTGAAACTTTTGCAGATGAAGATCCTGTCGGTAAAATACTCTCTGCCGACAAACAGAATACTTTTACGATTCGCGGTGTATACAAAGATGTACCGGAAAATACGATGCTGACCCACGATTTCGTGGTATCTATCTATAATAATAATGGAGGATATCAGGCAGGGAATGGTTGGAATGGAAATGATGTATTCTATACTTTTCTGCGTTTACGCCGTGATTCGGATATGGATAAAGTAAATGACAATATCCAGCGTGTGATAGAAAAATACACCGAGACTACCATTGACGACTGGAAAATGGATTACAGTATTATTCCGCTTGTGAAGCGTCATTTAGATTCCCCTGATGTGCAAAAGCGTTTGGTCATCTATGGCTTTTTGGGCTTTGCCATCTTCTTTGTTGCCATCATGAACTATATGCTTATTTCTATTGCCACCTTAAGCCGGCGTGCAAAGAGTGTGGGTGTACATAAATGTAGCGGTGCCAGTTCAACGAATATCTTCAGTATGTTTTTGGCCGAGACGGGAATTCTTGTAATACTTTCCGTGTTATTAAGTTTTCTGCTGATTTTTAATGCCCGGGAAATGATCGAAGATTTACTTTCCGTACGTCTTTCTTCCCTTTTCACTTGGGGAACGCTATGGGTACCCTTACTGACTATCCTTGTTCTTTTCGTACTGGCAGGCGGGATTCCGGGACGTTTGTTCTCACGTATTCCCGTTACACAAGTGTTTCGCCGTTATACCGACGGGAAGAAGGGATGGAAACGTTCGTTGCTATTCGTACAGTTCACCGGGGTGTCTTTTGTACTTGGCTTGTTGCTGGTTACACTATTGCAGTACGGGCATCTGATGAATCGCGATATGGGAATCGATGTAACCGGGTTGACCGAAGCGGAGAGCTGGCTTCCGAAAGAAAGAGTAGAGCATATAAAGGATGAGTTGAGACGACAGCCGATGGTGGAAGGAGTAACCGTGGCTACTCATAGTGTACTTGGGCAGTATTGGACACGAGGATTGATGAGTAATGACGGTAAACGTCTTGCCACGCTTAATTTTAATTACTGCCACTACAATTATCCCGAAGTAATGGGTATCAAGATTATAGAGGGGACTCCTATGAAGAAAGGGGGAGATTTGCTGGTCAATGAAGAACTTGTACGCCTGATGAGATGGACAGATGGCGCTGTGGGAAAAAGAGTAAACAATGTAGCGGGAACGGTAGTCGGTGTATTCCGTGATATCCGTAACGAGAGTTTTTATGCCGCTCAGTCACCCATTATCCTGATAGGTACTGAGGAACAGGCTAACCATACATTTGATGTCCGTTTGAAAGAACCGTTTGATGAGAATTTAAAACGCTTGAATGAGTATATGGAGAAAACTTTTCCCGATGTATCCTTGCATTTCATGTCGGTAGATCATATGGTAAAAGACCTATATAAAGATGTATACCGTTTCCGTAATTCTGTCTGGATAACTTCTTGTTTCATTCTGCTTATCGTGATTATGGGATTAATAGGTTATGTGAACGATGAAACTCAACGCAGAAGCAAGGAAATAGCCATTCGTAAAGTCAATGGGGCGGAAGCCTTTCATGTGTTGCGCTTGTTGACACGTGATATCTTATATGTTTCCGTTCTCTCCATTCTAATCGGTACGGCTGTTTCTTATTTTGCCGGACGAGCTTGGCTTGATCAGTTTGCCGAGCAAATAGAGTTGAATCCGTTACTTTTTATAGGTACAGCCTTGTTCATTCAATTATTGATTATCGTTTGTGTGGTGCTCAAAGCCTGGCATATTGCCAATGAGAATCCGGTGAACAGTATTAAAAATGAATAAGTGGTGATAAGTGATTAGCCGGAATGGTGATTAGTGATAGGTGATTAGTGCCATGCAGCATCACAGCGCAGCCGGCTAATCACTGGTCACTACTCACTATTTTTTTGAACCTTTTCTTCTTTTTGTTTGTTAATCTTCATATAAATTGTATTTTAGCGACAGTTATCAATTTCTACACGCTTTGATATATGAAGAATACACTTATGAATATCTGGAACTTCTATCTTGAAGGCTTTCGCAGTATGACTCTCGGTCGTACGCTATGGCTTATTATTATAGTGAAACTATTTATTATGTTCTTCATACTCAAGATCTTCTTCTTCCCTAATTATTTGGGACATCTTTCCACGGATAAAGAAAAGAGCGAATATGTAGGAGACGAACTCATCCGGCGGGCTATTCCTCCTTCGGATTGAACGGTTGTGTCATTTCTGTACCTTTCCTACTGATTTTTAACAACTAACTACAAAATAATATGATTGAAAGTATTGACACCTCATTGATTGATTGGTCGAGAGCCCAATTTGCAATGACCGCCATGTACCATTGGATTTTTGTTCCGCTCACTCTCGGATTGGCAGTAGTGATGGGTATCATGGAAACGCTGTATTACAAAACGGGTAAGGAATTCTGGAAGAACACCGCTAAGTTTTGGATGAAACTTTTTGGTATAAACTTTGCCGTCGGAGTAGCTACCGGTTTGATACTCGAGTTTGAATTCGGAACCAACTGGAGCAATTATTCTTGGTTTGTAGGCGACATTTTCGGTGCCCCGCTTGCAATCGAAGGAATCCTTGCTTTCTTTATGGAAGCCACATTCATTGCTGTCATGTTCTTTGGATGGGAAAAGGTAAGCAAACGTTTTCATCTTGCTTCTACTTGGCTTACCGGGTTGGGAGCTACGATTTCTGCCTGGTGGATTCTTGTTGCCAATGCCTGGATGCAAAATCCGGTAGGCATGGAGTTCAATCCGGATAGTGTCCGCAATGAGATGGTAGATTTTTGGGCGGTGGCCTTTTCTCCGGTAGCGGTCAATAAGTTTTTTCATACGGTATTGAGCGGTTGGGTATTAGGAGCTATTTTCGTGGTAGGTGTCAGTTGTTGGTTTCTTTTGAAGAAGCGTGATACGAAATTTGCCATGTCGAGCATTAAGATCGGTGCAATCTTTGGATTGGTTGCTTCTTTACTTTCTTTATGGACAGGAGATGGTTCCGGTTATCAGATTGCACAGACGCAACCGATGAAACTGGCGGCTGTGGAAGGCTATTATGAAGGACAAGAGGGGGCAGGGCTGGTGGCTGTCGGTATACTGAATCCCGAAAAGAAATCGTATGACGATGGAGTGGATCCTTTTCTTTTCCGTATCGAAGTTCCCAAATTGCTTTCCTTATTGGCAGAGCGTGAGATGAATGCTTTTGTGCCCGGTATCAACAATATCATAGAGGGAGGTTATGTGCAGAAAGACGGTACGATCGCCCTTTCTGCAACTGAAAAGATAGAACGGGGACGGACTGCCATTGCCGCACTGGACGCCTATAAAGCTGCCAAAGCGGTGGGCAATGAAGCGGATGCAAAGGTTGCCTATTCCGTGTTGATGGAAAATGTACCGTATTTTGGTTATGGATATATTAAGGATGTACACGAACTGATACCCAATGTCCCTCTCAATTTTTATGCTTTCCGTGTGATGGTGATGTTGGGAGGATATTTCATCCTGTTTTTTATAGTTGTTCTTTTCTTTGTATACAAGAAGGATTTATCTAAAATGCGTTGGATGCAATATATTGCCCTTTGGACGATTCCGTTGGGGTATATTGCCGGACAGGCCGGTTGGGTTGTAGCTGAATGCGGACGCCAGCCTTGGGCTATTCGCGATATGTTGCCAACCTCGGCTGCGATCTCTAAATTGGATGTCGGGTCTGTGCAAGCTACTTTCTTTATCTTTGTGATACTTTTTACTGTCATGCTGATTGCCGAGATAGGGATTATGCTACGTGAGATAAAGAAAGGCCCGAAGGTTTCTGAAGACGATTCCAGTTACTAAGTTCTAACTATTAAATTCTAACTGCTAAAAGTATGAGTACATATATATTTCTTCAACATTATTGGTGGCTGATAGTTTCTCTGTTAGGAGCCATACTTGTGTTCCTGTTGTTTGTGCAGGGTGGTAATTCCTTGCTTTTCTGTTTGGGAAAGACAGAAAAACATCGTAAGATGATGGTTAACTCCACCGGTCGCAAGTGGGAGTTTACGTTTACTACACTGGTGACGTTCGGTGGCGCTTTCTTTGCTTCGTTTCCTCTGTTTTACAGTACGAGTTTCGGCGGTGCATATTGGCTTTGGATGATTATCCTATTCAGCTTTGTATTGCAGGCGGTCAGTTATGAGTTTCAGAGTAAGGCCGGCAATTTGTTGGGTAAAAAGACATATCAGGTGTTTTTGGTAATCAATGGAGTGGTAGGACCGTTATTGTTGGGTGGCGCCGTAGCTACTTTCTTTACCGGTTCTGATTTCTATATCAACAAGGCGAATATGGGGAATGCAATTATGCCTGTCATCAGCCAATGGGGTAATGGATGGCACGGGCTGGATGCATTGATTAATCCGTGGAATGTTATTCTTGGACTGGCTGTGTTTTTCTTGGCACGTATTCTGGGTGCACTTTATTTTATCAATAATATTGCCGATGAGGAGCTGGTGGCAAAATGCCGTCGTTCTATATATGGAAATACAGCGCTTTTTCTTATCTTTTTCTTGGCATTCGTTATCCGCACATTGCTCGCTGACGGTTATGCGGTGAATCCGGACACGAAAGAGGTGTATATGGAGCCGTATAAGTATTTGACGAACTTTTTGGAAATGCCTGTTGTTTTAGGGATTTTTCTGTTAGGAGTGGTGTTGGTACTGTTCGGTATTTTACGTACCCTTTTGAAAAAGGGTTTTGATAAAGGAATATGGTTTGCCGGGATCGGTACGATTCTTACCGTGCTTGCTTTACTGCTTACGGCCGGATATAATAACACTGCTTATTATCCATCGTTTACTGATATCCAGAGTTCGCTGACGTTGAGCAACAGTTGTTCCAGCCAGTTTACTCTCAAGACAATGGCGTATGTGTCTATTCTCGTGCCTTTTGTTATTGCTTATATATTTTATGCATGGCGTAGTATCGATAAAAAGAAGATCGATGCCGAAGAGATGGACGAAGGCGGTCACGCTTACTAAATAGGTGAGTTGATTATGAAAAGACGGATAAGCAATGTACTAAGTTGCTTATCCGTCTTTTTCTGTTGTAATTTATCCTTTAGTAAAAGGTCTGTGTAAATATAAGGATGAAATACTTATTATTTTGCCACATTATTTACCGGTTTTCCTGCTATATAGGCTTTCAGGTTTTCTTGCATAATTCCCATCAACCGTTCACGGGCAGCAGTAGTAGCCCAGGCAATGTGCGGGGTGATGTAGCAATTACGTGCCGTAAGCAACGGATTATCCGCACGTGGTGGTTCAGTAGACAATACGTCTACTCCGGCAGCATAAATCTGGTTGTTATTAAGTGCATCGGCGAGATCTTGTTCATTGACCAATGGCCCGCGTCCCGTGTTAATAAGTATAGCGGTCGGTTTCATCAAAGCCAGTCTGCGGGCATTTACCAATTCCCGTGTCTGCTCCGTCAGTGGACAATGTAGGCTCACAATGTCGCATTCATGGAATATCTGGTCGAGTTCCATCTTTTTTATTTCCGGCGGCAGTTGCAAGCGCGACTTGGAAGTATAAGCCCATACTTTCATACCGAAGCCGATAGCGATGCGGGCGGTGTTATAGCCTGTCTGTCCCAAACCGATGAGGCCGATCTTTTTTCCAAGCAATTCGATGAGCGGAGTATCCCAAAAACAGAAGTCCGCATTATTCGTCCACCGGCCTTTGCGTACCTCCTCGGAATGATGCTGCACTTGCTGGGTGATATTCAGGATATGGGCGAATACCATTTGTCCCACGGAGGGGGTACTGTATGCCGGGATATTGGTAACGACAATTCCACGTTCGCGGGCTGCGTTGATGTCTATGATGTTATATCCGGTAGCCAATACTCCGATATATTTCAAATCGGGTAGGGCTGCCATCTGTTCTGCGGTGATTACTACTTTGTTTGTAAGGATCGCTTCTGCACCGGCAGCACGTTCCAATACTTCTTCGGGAGCAGTGCGGTCGTAAATCGTGCATTCGCCCAACGTTTTCAGACCTTCCCAGGATAAATCACCGGGATTGGCGGCATAACCGTCTAATACTACAATTTTCATATTCGTTCGTTTAATGGTTATTATTCGAGTCGGTTTATATTTTATTCCGGACAGAATGGATCATTCTGAACCATTATTTTATCCATTTTTGTTGTGCGTCCGGTAGTTCGGTCCATTCCTTCTGTACATAGTTCCGGCTACTGTCCGTTACAATCAGTACGTGATCGTTTCCACTATTGTAACCGCTATGGTGCTGAAATTCATGTATGCCGTTGTCAAACGTTCCGATGTATTCCAATTTGCCGTCTTTGGCTGTATACCACCATGCGGATTTTCGGGTTCCACTGATTTTATGGAGGTCGATTTGCATCGGTCGTCCGGTATAATTGTATACCAGCAGATAGTCGTCTCCACGTGTAGCTATGGCACGATCGTAACGTTCTCCGTTTGTGCCGGCGATGATCGTTTGATCCGGTACACGTATAAAGAACGGAAAAGTAAGCATAAGGTTCTTCAAATATTTCATTTGATTGAAGCCGGGATCATTCATAGCCTCCTGCCAAGGCTTCTTTGCGCCGTATGCGCCGGTTACCCCCGGCTTAAGAAACTGCATGATGGAATTATTACCGTAAGTATGCCCGAAAGAGCCGGCGAAAACCGACCAATAAGCGTAACGCCGTACGTCATGATCTTTCCACCTCAACTCGTTTTCGTCATGCAGGCCATGAGGGATTTCTTCGTAGATCGGTTCTCCGTCGATGACGGGCTTCAGAGGAGTTGTTGCGAGACAACGTTCTGCATAGCGCCAGTTGTCTTCTTCCGTATTTTCTTCAATGGGATACTCTTTATCTCCCAAACGCTGTCCGTAACGGCGGTGTCCGCTCTGAAACATATTGAAGTCCATCCAGGAAGTATCAGCGAACCATTCTGCAGAAGTCATTCTGCCTCGCGGATGAAACGTCATAAGGTGTTTCTTATCGATTGATTTCAGCGTAGTGGCCAAAGCCTCCCATTCCTCTCTTTTTACATCGCCACGGATATCTCCTCCAATAATCCAGATGATATTCGGTTCGTCCTTGTACCGTTCAGATAGGAATTTTCCGTAAGCCTGTGCCTCTTTTACCGACATCTTTCCGGCTTTAACAGGCCCTCCCCAGATGCATACCATACCGATATAAATTCCTTTTCGGGCAGCCGTGCGGATTATGTAGTCCATGTGATCCCAATATCCGTAAACGCCCTCCCGGTTGATGTTCGCAAAATTAAAACCGTCGGGTAGGGAATATTGCCC
>OHRL01000083.1_pt1 | contig 76185 bp, 103 predicted proteins | sample 1578331 | NCBI WGS metagenome assembly OHRL01 (sample SAMEA3879608, study PRJEB24766) | human gut metagenome | biome: human-associated habitat; feature: feces | place: USA | collected 1985/1987
CCCCGTGGTGGCTGCCAGTCCGCAGGAGGCCTTCTACGCCCCCAAAAAGAGCCTGCCCCTGCGGGAGACCGAGGGCATGGTGTGCAGCGAGTTTGTCATGTGCTATCCCCCGGGCATCCCCATCCTTGCACCCGGCGAGCGCATCACCAAGGAGATTTTGAACTATATCGAGTACGCCAAGGCCAAGGGCTGCAGCATGACCGGCCCGGAGGACCCCGAAATTTTGCACCTGAATGTTCTGGCATAAGGAGGGAAAAAGATGGAATTTTGGTTTTCAGAGTTTCACACCCCGGATGTGAAGCACAGCATTCGTGTGAACAAGCAGCTCTACTCCAAGCAGAGCGATTATCAGCGCATTGATATCTTTGAGACCCCGGAGTTCGGCCGGGTGCTCACGTTGGACGGCAACGTGATGCTGACCGAGCGCGATGAGTTCATCTACGATGAAATGATCGTCCATGTGCCCATGGCGGTGCACAAGGAAGCCAAGGATATTCTGGTCATCGGCGCCGGTGACGGCGGCGTGGTGCGGGAGCTGACCCGCTATGACCGTGTGGAGCGCATCGACCTTGTGGAGATGGACCCGCAGGTGGTGGAAGCCTGCCGCGCCTACCTGCCCGGCAATGCCTGCCGTATGGATGACCGCCGGGTGCATATCTACTTTGAGAACGCCCTGAAGTATATCCGCCGCTGCGAGGAAGAATACGACCTCATCATCGTGGACTCCTCCGACCCCTTCGGCCCCTCCGAGGGTCTGTTCACCCGCGAGTTCTACGGCAGCTGCTTCAACGCCCTGAAAGAGGACGGCATCATGGTCAACCAGCAGGGCAGCCCCTTCTACGCCGAGGACGCCAGCGCCATGCAGCGCAGCCACAAGCGCATTGCGTCCACCTTCCCCATCAGCCGGGTGTATCAGGCACATATCCCCACCTTTGCGGCGGGGTACTGGCTGTTCGGCTTTGCAAGCAAAAAATATCATCCCATTGATGATCTGGACGCAGAGTCGTGGAAGGCGCTGAATATGCGCACCCGCTACTACACCACAAAACTGCATATCGGAGCATTCTACCTGCCGGCTTTTCTGGAGGAGATGCTGCGGGAAGTGGAGGAACACTGATGCACCCCAACGTTGAGAACTTTATCGGCTGCGACAGCAGCTACCGCGCCGCCAGCATCGTGCTGTACGGTGCACCTTACGATTCCACCACCAGCTACCGCCCCGGCGCACGGTTCGGCCCGGCGGCTATCCGGCACGAGAGCTACGGTCTGGAGACCTACAGCCCCTACCAGAACGCCGACCTGACCGATTTTGACGTGTTCGACAGCGGCGATCTGGAGCTGTGCTTCGGCTCCAGCGAGCTGGCGCTGGCCGATATCGAGGCCCGGGCAGAGGAAATTTTGAAGGACGGCAAGTTCCCGCTGCTGCTGGGCGGCGAGCATCTGGTCACGCTGGGCGCGGTGCGGGCTGCGGTGAAGAAATACCCCGACCTGCACATCGTCCACTTCGATGCCCATGCCGACCTGCGGGACGACTATCTGGGCGCGAAACTGAGCCACGCCTGTGTGCTGCGCCGCTGCCACGAGCTGGTAGGGGATGGCCGCATCCATCAGTTCTGCATCCGCAGCGGAGACCGTGCAGAGTTTGAGTTTGCTGCCCAGCACACCGAGATGCATAAGTTCGATTTTACCGGCCTTGCTGAGCTGACCGCACAGCTGTGCGAGAGCAAGGTGCCGGTGTACCTGACCATCGATCTGGACTGCCTTGACCCCTCCTGCTTCCCGGGTACCGGTACCCCGGAGGCCGGCGGCGTAAGCTTTTTGCAGCTGCTGGATGCCATTCGCACTGTGACCAAGGCCAACATCATCGGTGCAGACCTGAACGAGCTGGCTCCCACGCTGGACACCACCGGCGTTTCCACCGCCACCGCCTGCAAGGTGCTGCGCGAGACCCTGATCGCGCTGGACAAGGGCTGGCCGGGCTTTCAGGTATAAATACGAAACTACCATTTTACAGATAAAGGAGTAACCGATATGAGCAAAGTTCTGATCATCGGCTGCGGCGGCGTGGCCTCCGTTGCCATCCATAAGTGCTGCCAGGTGCCCGAGGTGTTCACCGAGATCTGCATCGCCAGCCGTACCAAGTCAAAGTGCGATAAGCTGGCTGCCGAGCTGGCTCCCACCACCGCCACCAAGATCACCACCGCACAGGTGGATGCAGACAAGGTGGAAGAGGTCATCGCTCTCATCAAGGCGTACCAGCCTGATCTCGTGATGAACATCGCCCTGCCTTATCAGGATCTGACCATCATGGACGCCTGCCTTGCCTGCGGCGTCAACTACATGGACACCGCCAACTACGAGCCCGAGAACACCGACGACCCGGAGTGGCGCGCCATCTACGAGAAGCGCTGCAAGGAGGCCGGCTTCTCTGCCTACTTTGATTACAGCTGGCAGTGGGCCTACGCCAAAAAGTTCGAGGAAGCCGGCCTGACTGCCCTGCTGGGCAGCGGCTTTGACCCGGGTGTGACCCAGGCATACTGCGCCTACGCCAAAAAGCACGAGTTCGATACCATCGACACCATCGACATTCTGGACTGCAACGGCGGCGACCACGGCTATGCTTTTGCCACCAACTTCAACCCCGAGATCAACCTGCGCGAGGTGTCCGCTCCCGGCAGCTACTGGGAGAACGGCCACTGGGTGGAGATCCCGGCCATGAGCATCAAGCGGGAGTACAACTTCGATCAGGTGGGCGACAAGGATATGTACCTGCTGCACCACGAGGAGATCGAGTCTCTGGCAAAGAACATCCCGGAGGCAAAGCGCATCCGCTTCTTCATGACCTTTGGTCAGAGCTATCTGGATCATATGCGCTGTCTGGAGGACGTGGGAATGCTGTCTACCACCCCTGTCAACTTCAACGGGCAGGAGATCGTGCCCATCCAGTTCCTCAAGGCGCTGCTGCCGGATCCCGCCAGCCTTGGTCCCCGCACCAAGGGCAAGACCAACATCGGCTGCATCTTTACCGGCAAAAAGGACGGCAAGGATAAGACCTACTACATCTACAACGTCTGTGACCATCAGGAGTGCTACAAGGAAGTAGGCTCTCAGGCCATCAGCTACACCACCGGCGTGCCCGCCATGTGCGGCGCGCTGATGCTGCTCACCGGCAAGTGGAACACCAAGGGTGTGCACACCGTAGAGGAGTTTGATCCCGATCCGTATCTGGATGCACTGGACAAGTACGGCCTGCCCCGCTCCGAGAGCCACGACCCGGCTCTGGTGGACTGATGCGGGTGCGCGACAGCCGCCCGCCCTTTGCGGGGCTGGCAAACCTGTCCGAGGAGCAGCTGCACCGCCTGCCCACCCCCTGCTATCTGCTGGACGAAGCCCAGCTGCGCCGCAACGGCGAAATTCTGCTGGGTGTGCAGCAGCGCACTGGCTGCCGCATCCTGCTGGCGCAGAAGGCTTTTTCCAACTTTAACGTCTACCCGGTGCTGGCACTCTATCTGGCCGGTACCGAGGCCAGCGGCCTGTACGAGAGCCGCTTGGGCAGGGAAGAACTGCCGGAGAAGGAAAATCATGTGTTCTGCGCGGCCTACCGGGCAGATGAGTTTGAGGAATTGCTGCAATACGCCGACCACATCGTGTTCAACTCGCCCAGCCAGCTGGCAAAGTTCGGCCCGGCGGCAAAGGCAGCGGGCAAAAGCATTGGTCTGCGCATCAACCCGGAGTGCTCCACGCAGGAAGGCCACGAAATCTACGACCCCTGCGCCCCCGGCAGCCGTCTGGGCACCACCCGTGCCCAGTGGGACGCCGCCGTGGCGGCGCACCCGGAGCTGCCCGCCCTGCTGGACGGTCTGCACTTCCACACCCTGTGCGAGCAGGACGCGGATGCGTTGGCGGTGACGCTGGCAGCGGTGGAGGAAAAATTTGCAGACCTGCTGCCCCGCATGAAATGGCTCAATTTCGGCGGGGGACATCACATCACCCGTCCGGGCTACGACCTTGCTACGCTGGAAAGCTGCATCCTGTCGGTGCGGCAGAAGTACGGCGTGCAGGTGTATCTGGAGCCCGGCGAGGCTTGGGCGCTGAACGCGGGCTATCTGGTTACCACCGTGCTGGACACCCTGCGCAACGGGGATACCAGCCTTGCCATTCTGGATATGTCCGCAGCCTGCCACACCCCGGACGTCATCGAGATGCCCTACCGCCCGCCGCTGCTGGACGCCGGTGAGGCAGGGGAGAAGGCGTGCACCGTCCGGCTGGGCGGCCCCACCTGCCTTGCGGGGGATATCGTCGGGGATTACAGCTTTGACGTTCCTCTTACCGAGGGGGATAAGCTCATCTTTGGCGATATGGCCATCTACACCACCTGCAAGAATAACACCTTCAACGGGATGCCCCTGCCGCCCATCTGGCTGCTGGGCGCAGACGGCAGCTGCCGGGAGCTGGTGCATTTCGGTTATCAGGACTTTAAAATGCGCTTGGGCGCAATATAAAAAGAAACCAAGAGGGTCATCGGCACAGTCGATGACCCTCTTACTATTTCTGCCCAACGGCGCAATTGACAAAGCACCGACAGGAACATATAATTAAAGCTATAAGAAAAATATCGCTACAGAACCGACAAAAGAGGAGAAACAGCGCGTGCGCACATTGTCTGAGATCATTGTCAAGCGGGATTATTCTCAAAAATCGCCGTCTTCCGTATTTTATAAGGATAGCCCCTTCTGGCAAAAGCTGATCTGCATCTGCTATGTGGGTTTTATCGCACTGGCAGCGCTTGGCGACTGGAAAACCCTGCAGAGCATTTTGGGTGGTCTGCCTAAGATTATTACTGCGGGTGTTATCGGCATGGCAATTGTCTATGGATTCATATACCCGGATCTGGAACGAGTAAAAAAGGTGTTCTGGCCTGCACTAGTCTATATGTCCCTGATCGCGATGCTGTTCTTGTGGTCCATTGTTATCTGGCTGATGGACTTCAGCGCAATCTCCACGATGATCCGGGCCTGCTCCAAGCTGATGTTCCAGAGTATTTCAATTCTGACAGCGGTGAGCGGAGTATTTCTGCTGGGGTCAAAGACGATCGATCTGTTTGCCATTGCGGCGTGTCTGGCAAACGCAGCCATCATGGTTCTGGAAATCCCGACCTATGGTCTTTCAGCAAGCATCCAGTCGCTTGTGCAGTGTCTGGTGACCTTTGGCGACGCAGAGGGTTATGCCATCAGGCTGGAAATACACGATCTTACCTTTGTGTTTGGTCAGCTGGTGCTTTATTATGCAGTGTTTGCCCCGCATGACACAAAACAGGAAAAACGCCGCCGCCGTCGCCTGCTTGCAGCTTGTACGTTTTTCTTTTTTGTAGGCATGAAGCGTATCGCCATTCCGGCGGTGGTGCTGTTTATTTTTGTGGCGCTGATCGTCCGCCGTTTCAAAGACAAAAAGAAGCTGCTCACTCTGTGGGGCGTTGCGTGGGTCGTGTTTTTCTTTTTGTATATTTACGCGGTCCGGAACGGAACCGTTTCAAGAATCCTGAACATGGCAGGCATTGATATGATGGGCCGTGATTATCTGTGGAGTCTTGCTAACGACTATTATACCTATTCTATTACCTATTGCGGGCATGGCTTTGAGTTTGTGGATACTATTGTTACCGGCTGGTATAATGCAGGAATCATTAACGAGCCTTTTCCTTTCCACAACGACATCTTAAAGGTGTTTGTGGAAATGGGCTTTCCCGGTTTTGTGTTCTGGACGGGCATCCAATATATCATTACGCCGATCTTCTGGATGCATTACGCGGATGAGGACACCGCGTTGCTGTACCTGAGCAATCTCAGCTACATGACAATGACATACCTTACGGACAACACATCCTTTTCTTTCTGGTGCACGATGACGCTGCGGCTGCTGCCGCTGGCCTATTCGGTACAGCGGCGCAAGCCGCCAAAGCCGCAGGTCTGGAAGCCGAAGAATAAGAAGGAAATGCAAGACCGCATCCGCATCATGATGCAGGAAATGTAAAAGGAAAAGCGTTATAGGTTTGAACGATTGGGGCGGAAGTGCTTGTGTGCTTCTGCCCCAATAAAATTATACAGGTGCTGAAGTACAATAGCCAGTATGCAGGTGAAAAACAGCACGCCCCAGAAGTAGAAGATGTCAAAAGGACGAGCGTTTGTTATATAGTAGTTCTTTGTGACATCGAGAACTGCAAACTGAAATAGATACAGGAACGGAGCATAGGGATTCATTGTGCGGAGAATTCGATTGCCAACTTTGAATTTGTCCAGCAGCCAGATCAAAAGCAGACCGAAGAAAAGGTTCATGAGATTGTGGAAAATTAAGTCTGGTAAGCTTTTTTCGGGTACGGTTATGGCAAGAAATGAAAAAACAAGCTCCGCAGCGATGATCGAAGACAGGGCATATTTCTTTTTTAAAAAAGCGGCAAAAAAGTCTGCATATTCATAGATAATTACTCCAAAGGGAAAAGCTAGCTCGCTGATGTAATAAACTCTGTGGTTTAAGCCTGTAACAGCATCAAAGATGCAGAGGATCGCAGTGATGATGAATATAACGCCGGAAAGAAAAACGACACGCCGGAATTTATTTTTTGGGAAAATGCGGTGGGAAACATAGAAGATCAGATACAGTACAGTCAACGTAGGCATATACCAGTTGACCAGCTGAAAAATCTGATGTTCGCCTAGCATCGTGTTCCGAATGAGCGTGCTCACAACGCTTGAAAACAGGGTGATCCATAGCAGATCGACGATCTTTTTCCAGAAGTTGCGCAGATAGTTCGGTTTTGAGGCAACAGAGCAAGCAAGCCCAAAGCCGGATGAAATAAAGAAATAACCTACGCCCAATGTGGAGATCTTGCTTAACGGCAATAGAATATGCGGCATAGGAAAAAACGGATTTGTACAATGGGAAAAGATGATCAGTACTGCAAAAACAAAGCGCAGCTCATGCAGACGGTTCATGGTCTTTTTGATATCGGCGCCGGTTGGACAGAACTGCATATTTAAAAGACAAAGCACTGCTAAAAAAAGATATAAAAAAATATAAGGCATATGCGGTCTCCTGACGTTTTTGCTTCTGTGTCTTGCGAATCTCTAAAGAAGGAGAATACAAGTTTATCTTATCATAAGCTGCTTTGCATGGCAAGCAGACAATAAATAAGCACCACACATTTCTGTGCAGTGCTTTTCTTTCTGGTGGAGATTACCGGGCCGATTCAAATCACGGTGACCCTCTTGCAGTCCATGCACGGCGCTCTCCCGGGTGAGTTAAATCCTCACTCGTTTGGCACTAATAAAAAAGCACCACACATTTCTGTGCGGTGCTTTTTGTTCTGGTGGAGCAATCAGGAGTCAAAACGAACATTTTGGCATCTGGTGAATCCTCGCCATCCGGCGGATCTTCCCCGGTTTCCAGAGGAATCTCAACGCTGTTGTCCTTGCCCATAAAGGAAAAGACCAGCTTCAGACGGCTATCATCGTAGATGTAGGCTGCGACAAGGAAGTCTTTGAAAAGTTCTGCCTGAACCTCCCTGTCGTGTATATCTTTGCTGCGAAGAATGTGGAGTTCGTCAATCAAATCTTCCCGATTGATTTTGACCACATCCCTCTTGGCTGCACTCAACTGGGCGGTCAGCTTTGAGTTCTCAGTCTCCAATTCAACCATCCGGCTGCGGGTGGCCGCTGTGATGATTCCCATCTCGATGGCTTTCAGCATGTTCGAGGTGGCCTTTTTGTTTTCGGCCAGCTGCTGCTCCAACGCCTCGATCTGGAGGTCATTGTCGTGCTTTTCCCAATACTGGACCGTCCGATCTGCCATCCACTCGATAACGTCATCGGTCAAGCAGTACATCCTGATGGCCTGTGCGATGGCGGGCTCGATAATATCCCGGCGGACGTTCTTCTTGCTGCAGGCGTGTTCAGTGCGCCGCTTCTGGCAGGTGTAGTAGTAATGCAGCTCTCCGTTTCTACTGGTGCCAGATATGCCAGTCATATAGCTGCCGCAATGCCCGCAGCGAAGCTTCCCGGTCAGCAGGTAATCTTCCGCACCAACACGGTGCCGGGTTCCAACCGGATTCTTTTTCATCCTCATGGCCTCCTGTACCTTGTACCACAATTCATCGCTCACAATGCGTGGAATCCCATCCACAATGCGGACGTTGCCGTAAATGTAGATGCCCTTGTACCGCTCGTTCTGGCAAATGCTCTGGAAGCTGCCCTTATTCCACGTGGCTCCCTTGCTGGTCTTGATGCCCTTTGCGTTGAGGTCTCGCGCAATATCTACGAACAGATCCCCGGCGGCAACACGGGTGAAGATTTCCCGGACAACAGCCGCCGCAGGCTCGTCCATCTCGACCTTCCCGTCTGCGCCACGCTTGTACCCCAACGGCTGACGACCATTTGCCATGCACTTGTTGGCATTGTCGTACAAACCGCGGGTGATGTCCTCTGCCATGTTCTCGCTGTAAAACTGGTTGACGTTCATCATGTTTCGCAACGCAAAACGTCCGGCAGCGGTATCGTCAAAATCTTCCTCAGCGTAAAACACCTTTACGCCGTAATCGTCCAGCTTCGCCTCGTTGACCATGGCTTGCAGCATATTGCGCCCGATGCGGTTGGACTTCCACGCCACGACGGCCTGAAACTTCCCTTTTTCAGCATCCCGCATCATCTGCTGGAATCGAGGTCGGTTGTCCGTTTTACCGCTGATTGCCCTGTCCTCGTATGTACCGACAATGCGCAGCCCAAGCGCAGCCGCGTGCTTCGTACACTCTGCGATCTGCTGCTCGATGCTGACCTCTCGCTGGTTATGTGACGAGTACCGGGCATAGATGACGGCATCGAGGCCAGCAGCAATATTCTTTTTTCTGGCCATCAGCTTTCACCGTCCACTTCAACACGGTAGATGCCATCATTGTCCGCAAACAGAATTTGCTTTCCGTTCCACATTCCAACGGCTTCAAGTTCTGGCATGAGTTCATACCATTGCTGCTCTGAAATGATTGGAATATTCAAGGCATCGGCTCTGTCAATTTTCTTTTGCGCTGTATCACTACACACAATCAAAAGACCTGTCTTTTTTGACACACTCGCGTCCGCAGTTAGGCCGTACGCCGAAAAAATATCAAGAAAATCCGTTCTATTTCTCAGCATGACTGGATTCCCAGTCACACAAACACTCTTAAATTCCTGCAAGCGTGATGCGATTTCTTTCAGATTCATAGAGAAACACCCATCAGCTTAACTTCACAGCGGTTCCAAGCAGCATGAAATTGTTGCCTTGCGTGGCAAATTTCAATCCGATAACAGCGTCTGCGCCCAACTTGGCCGCCTTTTTCTCCAAATCATCCTGCGCCTGTTTCGTGAAATTATCGATGGCATTACCCATCATCTTGTTTCCGCCCGGCAGGACGGTCAAAATAACGGATGCAACAATGCCCAGATATTGAGACACATTTTTCCCTTGGATGCTATCAGTTGTAGTCAAAATCATAGTTGTTCCCCCTCGTTTCGGCATTTTTTCACAAACAGCTGAAAATAGCTGCACGTTCTGCTATAATTTAACCAACCTGCCGACAGTAATCTAGGAAAGGGGTAATGCGTATGACCACAGAAGAATGGTCAGAAGTGCTTATCAGGGTCAGAATGCTGTCGGATGCTGACAAAGCACGGCTGGTTACTTATCTGCGCGCTCTGAAAGGTAGCGAAGATAATTCAACGCTTCCTGCCGCCGATCAGCCGACAAGTCAAGAAGTAATTCAATAATCTCCGCCGTTTGGCCGTCCTCCTGTTGGAGGGCGGCTTTTATCATTTCTTTCGGTGTGTGCCCAAGCAGAGAATCCAAGGATTCCCCCAGCTGGTCCGCAATAGAGCAGGCGGCAGCCAGCGAGATGGGCTCGCTGCCATCCAGTTCTTCTTCGATTTCCTGAACGCTGATACCTGCCGCCTTCAAGTCGGCCGGATCCGCATTATTCAAAATCTGCATCACACTATCGCGAAACTTTGAAGACCATTCGTTTTGATGAGATTCCTCGTCCCATCCCATGATATAAGACGGGGTGGTTTCCAAAGCGTCAGCAATGACTTTAATCTTGGACTGCGTAAGGACGCGAAATCCGAGTTCAATTTTGTTGATGGATGATTTCGACTTATAGCCAACTTTTGTTGCCAGTTCTTCTTGGGACATACCCAGCTCTTCGCGTCGAATTTTCACTCTCTGTCCGATGGTCATAGTTTTGTATTCCCCCTAAAATCTTCTGATGCAATTATAATACGGCGTAGTCTTTAGGTCAACATTTTTTCTGATTTTTCAAAAAAATAGTTGACATTCTGCCTACGAGGTGGTAATATACGCCCAGTAGACAACCAGTCTACGCCGAACAGAAAGCGAGGTGAATTTACCATGACCAACGCAACTTTGCTTAAAGCGAAGATTGATGCCTCCGGCTACAAGATGAAGTATGTTGCAGATCGCATTGGCCTTACATATCAGGGATTCCTGAACAAAATCAGGAACAAAACCGACTTTACGGCTCCTGAAATCAAGGGCTTGTGTGAGCTGCTCCACATTGAAACGGAGGAGATGGAGCAGATTTTTTTTGCTCTGTGAGTAGACTCTTTGCCTACTTTGAACGGGAGGACCAAATGAACGCCAACATTCACATCAACGTGGACGAAATACCGCCAGAGGTCGCAGAACGAATCGGCTGCGTGTTTCTCGGATTCCACAAGCGTTTCCAGCAGAATCCCGAACTCATGGCTGAGCTGGAAGCCTACCGAGCCACCAAAAAGGCGTCTGAAAGGAAGTGTGCAGAATGACGAAGATCCTGATGACCGTGTATGGCATCACCGCAGAACAGGCAGCAGCCCGGCTCCCGGCGGCGCAGTTCGTTTTGACTGCTGCCGTTGCAGCCGTGCTCGTCTGGCTGGACAGCAACGGCGCACTGGACGGCGTAGGCCGCTGGATGGGCCGGACGCTCCGGGAGGTGCTGGATGCTGTATCCGAGGACTGATGCGGAGGCTGGCTACCCTGACCCTCCTGCGTGCCCCATCTGCCACCAGCGGTGCGATACCATTTATCGCGCCGAGGATGGAACAATCGTAGGCTGCGACCGCTGCATAGAGGCCGCAGACGCATGGGAAGTCAACGAATGCTTCCCGGAAAAGGAGTGATTTTTATGAAAGGTCTGGTGTTTGACACCGAGAATCGGATGCAGTTCAAGGACTTCGGCGAACCGCTGCTGGACAGCCTCCAGAAAGAAGTCGGCGGCTACATCGAGGTGGTTCATCCCAAGTATCTTCCGGAAGGGCTGTGCATGGTGGTCGATGACGAGGGGCGATTGAAAGGCTCTGCCATCAATAACATTGCCAGCGTCATCTACGGTACGACGGAACACGGTCAGCCTATCGCGGGCAACGCTGTGATTCTCCGCGAGGGCTTCGTGGCTGGAGAACGCGACTTTGTGAGCCTGACCGAAGATGATGAAACAGGCCTGATACTTATGCTCTTTGCACTCGGCATCAGCATCAAGGATGAAAGCGAGGCCGAGTGATGGATCTGGAAAAATTCTACTTCACATACGGCTCGGATGATGTTCAGCCGTACTGCGGAGGATGGACGGTGGTCTGGGCACCCAACTACCACATAGCGTGTCAGGCGTTCCGGGCAGTCCACCCTGACCGCATTCCCAATGTTCTCAACTGCGCCAGCGTGTACAGCGCAAAGGAGTTCGAGAAAACCAAGATGTTCGGCTCGGAAGGCAACTTCGGCCGCCGCTGCCGGGAAACCATCACACTGAACATCGCTGTCAACAAGACCGAGGAGGTGATTTTTTGAAAGTAAGAGGTAAAAAGCTGACCCGCCGCCAGAAAGAAGCTCTCTCTGCACAGGGATGGGATTTCCGCCTGTATCTCTGCGTCCGGGATACCCCGGACTTCATGGAGCTGGTCAACCGCACCACCGGCAAGTACGTCATGTTCCGCAAGTAAACCCGCAAACTGAAAAGGAGTAAACATTATGATTCGCAATCCCAACGACATTCAGGACGGCGCAAAGAAGATTCGGATGCTCATTGCTGGCTACCCCGGCATCGGCAAGTCCACGCTGGCCCTGTCCGCCCCCCGCCCGCTGCACATCGACTGTGACTTCGGTATTGACCGTATCGAGCCTCGCTACCGTATGCCGTACATCCAGCCCCGCAGCTATGACGAGATCCTGAACGACCTGAAGCCGGAGAACCTCAACGACTTCGAGACGCTGGTATTCGATACCGCCGGCAAGCTGATTTCCCTGATGGGTCTGTGGGCTATCAAGCAGAACCCCAAGTACGGTCAGCGTGATGGCAGCCTGTCTCTCAAGGGCTATGGCTTTGTAGGCCGTGAGTTCGTCCGGCTGATGGACTACTGCTTCTACGAGCTGAAAAAGAACATCGTTGTCGTGTTCCATGCCACCGAGGAAAAGGACGGCGACAACACCCGCCTCCGCATCAAGGTTGAAGGCCAGACCAAGAACAACGTCTGGGAGCCCATGGATCTGGGCGGTTTCGTGGAGATGTACGGCAACGACCGCACCATCGGCTTCTCCAACTGTGAGCGGTATTTCGCCAAGGGCACCCGCGGCATCCACGGCGTTTATAAGATTCCCGCCCTTGGCCCCGGCAGTCAGAACGACTTCCTGACCAAGCTGTTCGAGGAATATAACAGCAAGGCCGCCGAGGAAGTGGCTGCAAACGCCAAGGAAAACGAGGCGTACGAACAGGTTATGCGGGATGGTAGCAAGATTATTGCCGGCATCAAGGATGCAGATACCGCCAACGCCGCCATGCAACCGTTCAAAGCTCTGCACCATCACCTGACTTCCAGCCGGGAACTGAACGCCCAGTGGAAAGCCAAAATCGCAGCCCTCGGCCTGACGTTCGACCCGAATTCCACCCAGTACAAGCCCGCAGAGGAGGCACAGTAATGGCTGCATACCTCGTCACTCACTCGCTGCTGTCTTCGTGGCTGCATCTCATTCGGGAGAATCCTTACGAGGATTTGACCACCGAGGGCGACCCACTGGCAGAGTTCATGCTGGTACTGCGCCGAGAGCCTACGCCCCGGACGGAGGCCATGCAGAACGGCATCGACTTTGAGAACCTCGTGACCGCCATTGTCAATGGCCACGATGACCCCAACAATCCGTGGAACTGGGCTGCTGGGCAGATCGCCGCCATCATCAAGGGCGGGCAGCTACAGTTCAAAGCCCGTCGGACGATTCAGGTGCGGGGTATGGATGTTGTTCTGTATGGCCGCCTCGATGCCCTGAAAGCCGGCACCATCTACGACATCAAATTCAGCAAGGGCTACGAGCGCGGAAAGTTCTATTCCAGCACCCAGCACCCAACCTATATGCTGCTCATCCCGGAAGCGCAGACGTTTTCCTACCTCGTCAGCAACGGCATGGATGTTTGGACGGAGTGCTATCGCCGGGATGAAACGCCCGACATTCGCCCCGTCATTTCGGACTTTTTCGACTGGCTGGACGCTTTCGGTCTGATGGATGTGTTCAAGGAGCACTGGAAAGCCTTATGACCGGGCGGCTGGTCGATATGAGTTTCAGTTTGAACCGCAAGCAGCGTATCACGCTGGAAGTTGATTCTGATTTCCGAAGTCTGTGGGACAAGCTGAATCAGGAGCCGCTGCTGGACATTGAAATCAAGAAGCACCGCAACAAGCGCAGCCACAGTGCAAACGCCTACTTCCATGTTCTGGTCAACAAGATTGCCGCCGAAACTGGCGAATCGGATGACCTTGTGAAAGAGCGGCTGGTTGTGGCCTACGGCACAGTTGCGAGGGATAAGGACGGCTGCGCCGTGGGCTTCAAACTCCCGGTCAGCGTAGATGTTCATGATCTCTATAAATACACCCGCTGCTTCGATGTGCGGGAAGAGGACGGAAAATGGTTCAACTGCTACTTGGTTTACAAGGACACCAGCAAGATGGACACGAAAGAATTTTCACACCTGATTGACGGTGCGATTGATGAAGCCAAGGCTCTGGGTATCGAGACAGATACCCCGGAGCAGTTGGCCCGGTACAAGGAGGAATGGTCACGATGAAAGGCCGAATCGTCATCTGCGACTACTGCGGAACGCCCGCAGACTTCGTAGACAGTTCGGTGGTTTACCACGGCCACAGCTTCGGCATGATTTACCTCTGCCCTCGCTGCGGTGCCTATGTCGGCGTACACAAGGGGTCCGACAAACCCCTTGGCCGCTTGGCAAATTCGGAGTTGCGCAACTGGAAAAAGGCAGCTCATGCAGCATTTGACCCGCTCTGGAAATACGGTCCCTACCGTGGCCGCCGGAATGAGGCCTACCGCTGGCTGTCCGAGAAGATGGGCACCCCGATTGAATTTACGCATATTGGAATGTTCGATGTGGACCAGTGCCGCAAGGTGGTCAGCATCATGCGAGAAGAAAGGAGCCAGTTATGGCGGACACAGCTTTAAGCAGAACAGCATCAGTTACTATTCCCTTGGATGAATACAACCGACTGCTGACAGCGGAAATTGAATTGAAAATCATCTATGGCAGAGTCGACCTCTGCGCCTATTACGACATCGGTTCCTTTGTGGCCGCAATGCGTAACTTGCTTCATCCGGCTTGCCACCCTGAAATTCAGGAGGCTCCCAATGCTGAATAATTGCACATTTCAGGGCCGCTTCGCTGCTGATCCTGAAATGCGGACCACACAGAGCGGCCTGACAGTTGCCAGCTTTCGCATGGCCGTTGACCGGGATAATGTCGGTCAGGATGGCCGGCGGGCTACCGATTGGCTGAATTTCGTGGCATGGCGTAAAACAGCAGAGTTCGTTTGCCAGTATTTCCGCAAGGGCAGCACGGCTCTTGTGGAGTGCCAGTGCCAGACCCGCTCCTACGAGGACAAGAACGGTCAGAAGCGCACCGCCACCGAGTTTGTGGTCCAGAAGATTCACTTTTGCGGCCCCAAAACGGAGCAGCGAGTGGATGATGGCGGTGAAGCACCGCCGCCGGGCTACCAGCAGCCGCCCTATCAGAATCAGCAGCCGCAGCAGATGGGCTTCAACACCCAGAGCCAGCGGCAGCAGTGGCAGCAGAGTGCCCCGGCGGGTCAGCAGCCAGGCTACTCGCAGGGTAATCCCGATGATTTCTCCGAAATCGATGACACGGATGACTTGCCGTTCTAAGGAGGTCTGATAATGGCAACTGGCAAGAGGTTTTACTGGATAAAACTCAAGGATTCGTTCATGAATTCGGAAGTGGTCGATTTCTTGATGAGCCAGCCGAACGGTGCCAACTACGTTGTTCTCTATCAGATGCTCTGTCTCAAAACCATCAATACGGGCGGCCGCCTTACTTGTCAGATAGGCGATATCATTATTCCTTTCGACATCGAAAAGATTCAGCGTGACTGCAAATGGTTTTCGCTGGACACCGTCCGCATTGCTCTTGGGCTCTATAAACAGCTTGGTCTTATTTACGAAGACCGAGATGGAACGCTGGTTCTCGTAAACCATGCCGAGATGGTTGGAAGCGAAACCGACTGGGCGGCAAAAAAGCGCAGACAAGCACTTCAAGCTGCAAATTCTCTCCCAGCAGCTGGGGAAAGTACTGGGGATACCGCTGGGGAAAATTTCCCCATAGAGATAAGAGATAAGAGAATAGAGATTAGAGATAAAGAGATAAGAGGTAGAGATAACGGTAGTCCGGCTGTCGATGCCGGACTGGCAGAGATCATCGGCTCTTACGAGGAGAACATCGGCAGCTTTCCCCCGGCTGCAAAGGATGCCCTGATAGGCTGGCGGGAGGTTTTCGCGGATGACCTCATTCTGCTGGCTATCAAAAAGGCTGCTCTGTCCGGCGTTCGCAAGTGGAACTACATCAACGGCATTTTGAAGGCATGGAAAAACGAGGGCGTGAAAACCCTTGGTGATGTGCAAGCCCGCGACCAGCGGCGTAAGCCCCCGGCGGGCCAGCAGCCAAAGCGTTCTGCTGCTGATGACTACGATGAAATTTTTGGAGAACTTTTAGGAGGCTCGACAACATGACCGATACGAAATTGCGTGAGCTGCTGGTGGTCATCGATGACCACTACGGCCGTGCCCGCAGCTTGGAGGAGCGCAGGGCTGACACGCAAATCTACATCCGGGCGTTTGGCACCATCCCAGACGAGATTGTGGAAAAGGCACTGTATACGGCCTTTACACAGTGCCGATTCCAGAACCAGCTGATTGTGGACTGGTGCGCCGAAATTAAAAAGCTGCTGTCAGCCCAGCAGCCCTCGGCGAACGACCTCTGGGCGCAGGCTGCGGCAGCTGCCCGGAAAATCGAGGCAAATCTGTACTACCAGACCCACGGCGGATTCATTGCCCCCGATGGGCGCAAGCTGAAAGGCGAAGATTTCAAAAAGGAAAACGCGAAAATCTTCGCCGCCCTCCCGATGGTAGTGCAGCGGTGGGCTGGCTCCCCAGCAGATCTGTCAGAGATTTTCAGCAGCCGCAGCAGCGCGGATCTGCGCCAGTTCGTCCGTCCGGGCTTTGACCGGGCTGTGCAGGATGCCCCGGTTGAGAGTTTGCAGCCCCCGGCTCTGCCCGGCGGCACAGCCCTGGCACAGATTGGAGGTGGCACGGCATGAGGCCGAAAAGACCATTCCGCAGCCTGATCGTGTGCGTTTCGTGTGTGATGGTTGGCTGCATCCTCGCAAGCACGGCCTATTCCCGGCGAGTGGACGAGTTGGAAATCGAGCGGGATATTTACGCCAGCAAGTCATCCAACTGGGAGCGCATGGCCGGAGAACGTGATGAAACCATTGACCAACTCCAAACCGAGGTAGACAAGCTGACTGCAGAACTGAACGCCCAGACCGATTTGACCCTTACATACGCCGGGGCGTTCAGCTGCACAGCCTATTGTTCCGAGGAATACGCCCACATCTGTGGCGAGGGGCACGGCATCACATCCAGCGGCGCAAAGGTGCAGCCGGGCGTGACCGTAGCTGCTGACACCAGCGTTCTGCCCTACGGCACAGTGGTCTATATCGAGGGCGTAGGCCTCCGGGTCGTTCAGGACACTGGCGGAGCGGTAAAAGGTAACAAGCTGGATGTGGCGGTAAGCACCCATGCAGAGGCTCTAAGCTGGTCTGGGTGGGGCTCCCGCCGGGTCTGGATTATTTCGGGAGGTGTTGAACCGTGAAAAAGCCGTTTGAGACCGAAATGGACGACACCAGACAGGCGGTTGGACAAATCGTGGGTTTGTGCACCACCATTGCGCTGCATCAGGAGTTCGGTGTTGGCAAGACCAGACTGGAGCGCATTAAAGCTAGAATTGACGAGTTGGAGAACCAGAACACCGAAGTCATTATGACCCCGGATGCCTACGGCAGACCCTCCAAGGACAAGGCAGAGGCCATCCGGGAAAGCTGGCTGGCTGGATACGTTTCTTCCGACTACCGAATCCCGATGGTGAGACTGCCTCGTGGACGCAAAGAGCAGCAGTACCGCATTGCTGGCGACAGGGCTGCCAAAATTGCTTGGCAGGTTTACGCCAAGGCGGTTATTGATGTGCTGCACTACGGTCCAGACCGCTTGGAACGGTTGCGCAAGGAAAGCCATGCCAACTATGAGCAGCTGAACAAGTGGGGGCATGAGGATGGTCTGGACGTTGCGATGGAAAAGCTGCGCCGCTGCGCTGCGGAGGCTATGCAAGCCCCGGAAATGGAAGTTTCTGATATTGATGGCAGCAAGGATGCTGCGGAAGTGGACAAGGAGTTCCGTAAGCAGCAGCTGAATTTCATCAAGCGTGTCCGGGCACAGATCCTTGGGCGTATCGCAGCTACTACGCAGCCCGTCAACGTACTGGCCGAGCAGGGTGTGCAGGACAAGGTTCAGGAGATTATGCAGCAGGTTTCCCAGCAGTCTTTTGAACGTAGGAGGAGACGTTGATATGGCACAAAATGAATACGGCGAGAAGCTGGACAGCAATGGCTATGCGCCCAGCATCCTCAGCAAGAGCCCCACCTGTCTGATTTGCGGGCGGTGTCGCACCGCCCGGCACGAAGTCTTTTTCGGACCGTACCGGGATAAGAGCAAGCGGCTTGGCCTGTGGGCAAACCTCTGCCCTTGGTGCCACCAGAACGGCGTGACTGCCGTACATACAAATAGAGAGGCCGATCTCCGCTTAAAAAAGTGGGCGCAGAAAAAGGCCATGGAGTATTACGGCTGGCCAGAGGCGCGGTTCATCCAAGAGTTTGGGAGGTCGTACCTGTGAGCACCTTTCCGATTATCGCTATCGACCCCGGCAACACCCAGTCTGGCTACTGCGTGATTGATCGCAGCACCCTGCGCCCTCTGGAATTTGGAAAAATCGACAATGCAGAGCTGCTGCAAAAGCTTTCCTCTGCCGGGGCACAGGGCTGGCGGTGGGCGGTCATCGAGATGGTGGCCTCCTACGGAATGTCGGTTGGTCGGGACGTTTTCGACACTACGGTCTGGATCGGCCGCTTTTACCAAGTTCTTTCCGACCAATGCCCGGTGCGAATGCTGTGCCGCATCGAGGAGAAAAAGCACATTTGCCACGACAGCAGAGCCAACGATACCGCCATCCGGCGGGCGTTGATTGACCGATTTGCAGCCCATGACCTGAAAAACGGCAAGGGCACAAAGAAAAAGCCGGATTTCTTCTATGGCTTTAAGGCCGATGTGTGGGCAGCCTACGCACTTGGCCTGACCGCCATCGAGAACCGGGAGAACGACTACAAATTTTCGACTACTTAAAAGCTACTTGAAAGGAGCTTCATCATGGATAATTCTCTGTCTGAATCCGCACGTTTCGCAGTCTACCGTGAAAAACTCAAGGGCATCTGCGAGGCCAACAACCTGAGTTATGTGTTCATCAAGAACGCATACCCCATCAAGCTGGTTATCCGTCCGTTGGGCGGCGTTGGTGAACAGATGTCGATGCTGGAGGAGGCATCCGAGGACAACTACATCTCGCCGGGCGCATCCATCCTGTTCACCGTCAAGGATGGGAACCTGACCTACCGCATGAGCAAGACGTTCACCATCTCCGACACCCTGTTCAACAAAATCAAGAACATCTTCAAGAACATGCACTACCTCTGGCTCCAGTTCTTCTTCCGGGATTTGGTCGAGGGTGGAAAGCTGGCAGCTCTCGGCTACAAAATGCCGGATATTCCGGAATCCGGTGGGCAGCAGGATGCGCCCCGGGAAAATGAGCCTGATTCTTCGAATCTCCCCGGGGAGGCCGAACCGCTGGAAGAAGTTGATGCCGAGGAACTGGACGATGCGGAGGAACCCGCAGCCGATGAACTGACCAAGGCCACCGAGATTGCCCGGCAGAACGGCGGCGTTACGCAGGCCATGTTGGAGCAGCAGATGGGCGTGACCGCAGAAAAGGCCATTGCGCTGCTGGATGATATGGAATCCGCTGGTGTGATTGAGTTCTCCAACGGCCACTACACCATCGCCGCTGCTGGCAGCGAGGAGGAGTAACCTATGGCAAAGGCAGCAGTGACCCGCAGCATCCGGGACGACCACCAGAAGAACTTCCTCAAAATCTTCAATAGCCTGACTGGAAAGCACAGCCGCTGGGAGATTTGGGAGGACTTCGTCACCCTGACGGCCATCGAGATCTCGAACAGCACGGACAAGGTAAATGCCCCAGAGCGCACTAAGATGTATCAGACCATCGTTTCCAAATACTCCGCCAAGGAGCGGGATGGCATGACTGAAATGCTGGCTGAGGTAATCATGGGCATGGAGCAGAACCCTGACCAAGACTTCCTCGGTTCGCTGTACATGATGTGCGAGTTGGGCAACGACCACGCCGGGCAGTTCTTCACTCCCTACGATGTGTGCCGCTGCATGGCCGAGATTACGTTCGACCCGAAGCTGCACCCGGACATGGAGGGATTCATCTCGGTATCTGACCCGGCCTGCGGTGCTGGGGCCACGCTGCTTGCCTTTTTGAACGTCTGCAAAAGACGGAATATCTGCTACCACAACAAAGTCCTTGTCATAGCCCAAGACATTGACCTCATCGTTGGGCTGATGTGCTACATCCAGTGTAGCTTCATGGGCTGCGCTGGATATGTAGTCATCGGTGACACACTCGTGAACCCGGCAACGGCCTACGACAGCCGCGGATTGCTGCCCGCAGGACCGCAAAACCGCATCTGGTATATGCCGCTTTTCTCAACCGATGTGTGGTATATGCGCCGCCAGATAGCGCAGATGAACCTGCTGTTTGAATCGAAAGGCGAACCTGCAAAAATCGAAAAAACCGATATTAAACCCGCAAATTTGCAAAAATCTATCAAAAATAAGCCTAAAGCCCCGAAAAACGAGCCCCTTAACGAAACCAAAACCGGGCAGCTCACGTTTTTCTAACCCGAAATAAGAAAGGAGTATCCCTATGGCAGACATTACTTACATCCCTATCCGGCAGCTGTACCCTCACCCCGATAACCCCCGCAAGGAACTGGGCGACCTGTCCGAACTTGCCGCCAGCATCAAGGAAAACGGCGTGTACCAGAACTTGACCGTAATCCCCGGCCACTACCTCAACAGCCGGGAGTACATCGCAAAGTGCGTTGACGAGGGCGGGGATGCAGCCGCAGCAGCGGCAGCATGGACACCCAAGGCTGTGTGGTCCAGTGAGGACTACACCATCATCATCGGCCACCGCCGGGCAGCAGCAGCGCAGCAGGCAGGACTGTACGAACTGCCCTGCGCCATCGTGGAGATGGACGAGCGGGAGCAGATGCAGACCATGATGATTGAGAATATGCAGCGGTCAGACCTCACCGTATACGAACAGGCGCAGGGCTTCCAGATGATGATGGACTTCGGGCAGACAGTGGAGCAGATCTCCGACAAGTCGGGGTTCTCCCAGTCAACTATCCGGCGGCGCATCAAGCTGCTGGAACTGAACCGCGACAGCTTCAAAAAGGCAGAGCAGCGTGGCGCAACCCTTTCCGATTTTGTTGAACTCAACAAAATCGAAGATCTGGATGCCCGGAACAAGGTGTTGGAAACCCTCGGCACAGCTAATTTTAACCGTGAGATGCAGAACGCCTTGTCTGACCAGAAATACCAGCACAGAAAGGCTGAATGGATTGAGCAGCTTCGCCAATTTGCAGTGGAAAATCCTGATGCCAATTACAGCACTCACGCGCACGTTGCTGGGTACGGATATTGGAACGCTAGCAAGGACGTTGAAGTGCCGGACGATGCCGATAGCGTAGCGTACTGCTACAAGGTCAGCCAAAACCAGATTGACCTCTACAAAGAGCGTGATTTGGGAAAAGAGAATGCGGAAACGGCTAAGCGAGAGGAAAAGCGGCAGCAGGAACAGCTCTATAAGGACCAACTTTCCGCCCTCACAAACTATATGTTTGAACTGCGCCGGGACTTTGTGACGCAGCTTTCCACGGCAGAGTGCAAAAAGCATCTGGGCGAAATCGTCCGCTTTGCCGTGGATGCGTTCGATTCAAATTACGATGGCGAGTTGACAATCAAGCTGCTGGGCATTGCTCCACCGGAAACGGACAGCATTGACCTGCTTGATTATCTGGAAAGCGTTTCGGTGTTCAACGACCAGCCGGAAAAGGCACTGCTCTCCTTGGCCTATTCGGCCGCTGACGATGGCAGCAACGGATACTGGGGCTGGGTCTGGCAACCCGACTGCCAGAGCGGCGGGTACGGCTGGGAGGAAAATGGCAGTCTCGACGCTATTTACACTCTGCTGGTAGCTTTGGGCTATGAAATGTCTGACGAAGAAAAGGCGTTACAGAACGGAACCCATGCCATCTTTTCCACCGATGCCCCTAAAAAGGCAGATGTGCCCTGCGAACGTTGCAAGGCGGCACATCCCGGATGCGACAAGTGCTGCAAGACCTGTGATGACCACTGCAATGCATCCCAGCTGTGCAGAAAGGAGTATGGCGAATGACCGACCTTGTAAAGTGTGACCGCTGCGGCACGCCGTTCAGCATCCAGACAGCCGGCATCCGCAGTACATGGAGCGGCGATTACATGGTGCAGTATTTCACCTGCCCCGGCTGTCACCATCGCTACCAGATTCTGACCACGGACACTGAACTGCGCCAGACCGTTGAACGGCACAAGAAAATTGCCGCAAAAATCCGTATGGGGCAGAGCAAGCATTTCCGGCCGGGAACGCTGAAAAAGTATCAGGCTGAAATGGAAAAGCTGGAGGCCGAGCAGAAAAAGCGGCGAGATGAACTGCTGGACAAGGGCGACGAGATCCTTGCCCGGCTGGGAGAGGAGTAAACCATGGATGACCTGAAAGAATACGCTGACCGCCTCAAGTTTGAAATCATGGCGGCTGACTTTCTGACCACCGAAGACCGAGAAATGGTCTTTGACCTCATCGAGAAAGTGCTGGGTGATGACAATGCCTGATCAGATCTTCATCAACATTGCGCTGCTGGCCGTGGGCGTGGCTATCGGTGCCCTGCTGGGCGAAACCAGCCGGCAGCAGCATGACCGCCAGCTGTTCCGGGAGTACATCAACTTTATGACTGAATCGGAACACAACAATGAGTTGCTGTTCCGGGAAGTGATTCGGTTTCAGACCGAGAAAGGAACCAACTATGAGAAAGAGTAATCACCCGCCGGAGCCCGGCGCACGGGGGCTGCTGCGCCTGTGCTGCCCCTGCTGTGGCAAGGAGTTCGGTACATACCTCCACATTCCGCAGATGTCCCTCGGCTGTCGCTGCGGCGCTACGATCTCGCTGGAGAGTGGCCTTGCGCCGTATGAGTTCCAATGCAGCTGTTGCGAGTTCCACGCCAAGGGCAAGACCAACATTGCGGAACAGGAATTTACAGTGCCCTGCAAGTGCGGCAACCCCATCACGCTGCGCTGGAACAAGGACACACGGAGGTACACAGAATGAACTGGGCAATTGTAATTCCTGTCGGCATCGGCATCGCTGTGCTGCTGTCCATCGCGCTTATCGCAATCGATGTTTCCGGGCAGATCAGCCGGAAGGAAGAAGCCGACGAGGTGGAATTCTACTTCGCCAAGGAGTTTGCGCAGACAACGCCGTCTTCTCATATTCCACCGTATCAGGATGTTTCCAAAATGCTCTACAACCGGGAGCCATTCTGCACTGGCTGCTCCGAATATGGTCGCTGCATTCAGGCACGAATGCGGTACATTCATGGCCTCAAGCATAGCGAGTATCCGTGGATCTGCCTGAAGAAGGAGGAACTAAAATGACGTTGGAAGAAGCACTGCGCTTTATCGACCCGGAAACCGACATGGACGCTCTGGCAGAGGTCGAGTATTACGGCGGGTTCAAGGGTAAGGAACAGGCTGCTCAAAAGCTGAAAGAAGCATCCCGCATGGTCGTTGACTTTATTCGCCGCGTATCGTGGCACGATGCCAAAACTCCGCCGCCTGTCCACGATGAAAGCTGGGAGAACGCGGGAGAGAAGCACTGCTGCATCATGAGCGAACTTGTGTGGGTCTGCTGCGAGAGCCGGAACACCATGAAGGGCTGGATTGAAAACGGCAAGTGGTACATCGAGGATGGCCGCCCAGCGGCAGATACGCCCTATGGTGCTGTGAAGTTCTGGGCTCCGCTGCTGGAGCCGCCGGAGGTGGCAAAATGAAAATCATCACAGTGGAGCACGAGGTTTCGCCGGAACGCGGGAAATGCACATTCGGCGGGGATTATTGCGGAAAAGATGTGTGCAAGTACCATGCGCTTCGCACTCAAACCCACGGACGAAAGGCTCCGCCGGAGTACAGAAAACCGAAGTGTTTACTGTTCGACTGCTGGCTTGAACAGCCGTACAAAAAGTGTGAGGCTTGCAAGAAAGCGTGTATGGAGGCTGAACATGACAACAGAACGACTGCATTTCATGGTTGAATCTCCGGCCAACTTTGTCAGACTGGCCTGCACAATTCTTTTTGAAAAAAAAGAAGCAATGGCCGAATGGGCTGCCACATGGCATGACGTGTTCGATTGTGCCAATGGCGAACAGCTTTTTCTTCAATTCATGGAAGAACTTTTCCCGGACGGCTGCACTATTGGAGAAAAGGAGCTAAAACAGATAACGGATAGAGCAGTCCGCTACTTGCAAACCGAAACCCGCTGCCTTGACCTGAAAGCCGGTCACGATAAGTCTCGGTTTACCTACTGGGTGCTTTTTATTCCTGAACACAAAGTCTATGGATGCGAGTTCGCTCGGCATGAGGAAACCATTATTGAAATCCTTACCGCATTCTTCGGGAAGTCAATCGCAGGTTACAGTCTGGACGCTTTGAAGCACTTCATTCTCCGTTCCTTTGAAATCCGCTCTGATAATTCATCGGTACGGTCTATTGCAGAGGATGCGGATTATATTCAGCAGGTCGCGTATTTCAGATGCATTCGTAAAAACGAGAAAAAGGAGGAGGCAAAAACGTGAACGAGAGGTCAATTTTATTTTGTGATAAGGACGGAAGGTGGAAAGCCTACGACGATTCTTATGACATAACGATTCACTGCGAGTCCAAACGAGAAAAGGATGAAATGCTCGATTTATTTGGTCGAGCATGGTGTGACGCTACAACATCTGCAAAAAATGCAGCAACCTTTCTAAAGGATTTCTGCAAGGGGCAAACTAATACGGACCCGAATGGTTGCGAGAAATGCATCTTCGGCGACAAAAAAGATGGCAGCTGTCTTATCGCAAACGAAGTTCCCGAAGACTGGCGTGTTTGAGGTGATGAGAATGAAGTACCGAATTGAGGTTTCGGAAGAGCAGCTGCGCGTCATCGGTCTGGCCATGGACGAGTACATGAGGATCCGCATGGGGCAGTTTGATGCCCTCGCTGAAGAACTGGCCTTAGATGGAGTAGCGGACCGAATCGAGGCTTATAAAGATGATTATCAGCGCGGCATTCTTAACGAGCGGGCCCACAGCATCGAAAGAATGTTTGAGGCTGCTTACAAAATGGCCTATCCGCCGCATGGCTACCGTGAACGGCAGCACGATTCATGGGGAACGTGTATCGACATTGTACACGCCATCGAGCACCAGCAGTGGTTGGATTCCCCGGGGGAAAAGCGAGAATCCCCCGGGACGACAAATCGCTCCTTCAAGCCTATCCCGCTGGGGCATGAGCCGTTCCCGAAGATTGAGAGGGTAGAAGAATGAGCTGCCTGTCTTGTGAGAACTACATACCCCTCGACCCGCCTATCCAGCGCACCGATTCGCACGGCCAGACCTACAAGGTGCCGGGATTGTGCAAAATTGGAGCGGACCACATAATTTCTGGGTTTCCCGTCTATCTTCCAACGGCAAAATGTGATAAAATAACAGAAGCACCGTTGCAAAACGGCAGCTGAATTATGACGGAGGTAGGCTGTGACACTACAGGAATTGTCCAAGTATTATGACATTCAGATGACCCTCGGTAAAGACCGTGAAGCCTTAGAGGGGCTGAGGCGGAGAATCACCCCTGCCTCCCCTCAGCTGACCGGGATGCCCCATACACCCGGCGTCCGGGATAAAGTCGGAGATCTGGCCGTAGAACTGGCAGACATGGACGAACGCATCCGCTGGCTGGAAGAACGGGCAGCGGAAGAAAAGCCCAAGGTCGAGGCGTACTGCAAGAGCATCATGGATGCCCGGATGTATCTGGTTTTCAGACTGCGGTTTGTGCGCTGCTACTCGTGGGCAGAAGTTGCCGGAGTTCTCGGCAAAGGATATACCGAGGATGGGGTCAGCCGGATGGCATACAACTACCTCGCCAAAAACTGACCGATAAGCCCTGCATTTGCGGGGCTTTTTATTTTTGCCCAAAAACTCAAATTCAATCTCGAATTTCCATAAAATGCGGCCAAATATAAAAATGAGTTTCACATTTTGGCCGCCAAAAGTTAAATTCAAAATGAAAATATCAAAAATCTATGCAGATTGATTCACACAATGACGGACGCTGTCGGATGGCTTCATACGGCGTGTGATTCCGTGTAATAATCGCCGATGCTTACCGATGGATTCCGATGACAACGGCTGCTCCAAGTGATATGATTAGGATGCAAAATCCGAATCAAGCCAAGCGGTGCCTGCCAGAAATGGCGGGTGCCGCTATTTTTATACCTGAAAGGAGGATTCCGAGCCGCACGCTGCTCTCCTTTGCGTGTGGCATTACCGCAGCACCCCGAAAAGCCGAGGTGCTGCAAGCTGGACATTTCGCCGTGCCCAGCCGCAAAGAAGGAGATTTTTCCATGTATCAGAAAATCAAGGCGAAATTCAAGGCAAGCCCCACTGTTTTCTACGCCTGCTCCATCGTTGCATCGTGGGCAGGAGTAGGCAGCTTGATGAACTTCCGCACCATTGCATTGCGATACGGAGCAGTTCCGGCAATCATCTGGGCAGTGTTCAATTCTCTGGCATGTATCACGTTCGGTTTGTTCGCTGACCATGTTCCGTCCATTCGGCGCATCATGCAGAGCAAGGTGATGTTCTACTTCATCGGTCTGCTGACGCTGTTTCAGACGTGGACGCAGATGAGTGGCATCTACGAGATCTTTGGCGATACACCCATTGGAACCAAGGGCGGCATGATTATCGTGTACGTCACCTGTGTGGCGTTCCTGATTATGTTGCTCAAAGATGGCATGATTCGCAACGTGCTATCCGATGGCTTTTCATGGGTGGTCGTTTATGGCCTGCTGGCCGTAGTAGTGGCTGCTGCTCTGGCGTACACTGGCGGCGCGTTCGCCGTCATCGACCACGGTGTAAACGCCGCTGGTATTAAGGCTGGCGTGTACAACGGCTTACTTCTGCTGCCCGGCCCATTTGCTTGTCCGTATTACTATTCGCTGTTTGAGTACAACGATGAAAATACGGACGGCACCAAGCGCGGCAACATGAAAAAGGCCTTCGTGCTGGCGGGCGTGATGTTTGGCGTCTACATGGTGCTGGCTGCGCTGCTCACGTGGGTGCGCTTCAGCCCGGTGCTGAACGTAATGAAAGCTATCTTGATTACGGTCATCGCCATTTCCTCGCTGTCTACCTATCTCTACTGCGAATATCTGGTTTTCGGCAAGAAGTTTGGCTTCGCACTGGATGTTCTCACCGTGGCCTCGTGGCAGATCCTGATTCCGCTTGGCGTTATGGGCATCTGGCAGCTGATGAGCACGATCCGCATCTACGTTGTCGTAGCCGCCGTCCTGTTCTCCATCGTTCTGGACCTCGTTTCTGACAGGAAGGAGGCCGCACGATGAACATCACGGTAAAGAAGCTGGCAGAGCTGCATAAGCCTGCCCACAACATCCGCCGGCACTCCGACAAGCAAATCACCGAGTACATCCGCAGCATTGAGATGTTCGGTCAGGTGAAGCCGCTGGTCGTTGCCGAGGATGGCGAAATCATTGCCGGCAACGGTCTGTACGAAGCCCTGCTCCGCATGGGTCGGGAAACCTGCGACTGTTATGTGATGGTCGGGCTGACCGATGTGCAGAAGAAAAAGCTGATGATGGCCGACAACAAGGTCTATGAACTCGGCTTTACCGATGTGGATGCCATCGAAGAACTGGTCAAGGAACTGGACGGCGATGTGGACGTTCCGGGCTGGGATGCTGACCTGCTGGAAATGCTGAACAGCACCACGGATGAAGCTGATGAAGTAATCAGTTCCTACGGCGATTTCCCGGAAAACGAGATCGCACCCATCAGCCGCCATCAGGCAGAGGAACACGTTCCGTATGCCGAAACACCGACCTACCCGGTGGCTCCAGCCCCGCAGCCTGCTCCTACCGTCTCCGCTGCCCCGCAGCAGTCCTCCACAGTGCTGGAGGTGTCTACACCTTCTGAACCGCAAACAGCTGCTCCAGAGGCGGACAGCAGCGTGGAGCAGCGCAGGTGCATCCGTTGCCCGAAGTGTGGTGAACTGATATGCCTGTGAAAGTAGTGGAGAGCAGCATGAACGTGCTGCAAGCGGCGAAAATCCGTATCCGCAATGTGTTCGCAAACGGCTGCAAAATCTATCTGTCGTTTTCCTCCGGCAAGGACAGCCTGTGCATGGCCAACCTCGTGTATGAGATGATTCTCTCCGGCGAACTCGACCCCAAGCAGCTGACGGTGACATTCATTGACGAAGAAGGACTTTACCCCTCCATGGTCGATGCAGCACACCGCTGGCGGCGCAACTTCCTGTCGGTCGGCGCGAAATTCTTATGGTTTTGCTTGCCGTTCAAGCAGGTGTGCGTGATAGACCACCTTTCCGCGTCAGAATCGTGGATAACATGGGAGCCGGGCAAAGAAGATGTGTGGATGCGTACCCCGCCCGATTTTGCCATCAGGTACAGCCCATACCTGCACCACCCCGGAGAGATGAACTACCAGACGTTCTGCGAAAAGGCGTTCCGCGACGGCATTCAGCTGGTCGGCCTGCGCACGGCAGAAAGTCTGACCCGCTTTAAGTGCATCGCCAACACCAAGATGGAGCGTATCACAAAAGGCGGCAAGTTCTATCCCATCTACGATTGGGCTGATTCCGATGTTTGGCTGTACGTCAAAGAGCGAAACCTTGAATTCCCTGAAATCTATATGCGTTTGTACGAAGCTGGTGTGCATAAAAATGCACTCCGGCTTTGTGCTTTCTTTGGAGATACCAGCACACAAGGCCTACGGTGGGTTGCAGAAACCGACAACGACCTGTGGGAGCGTATCCAGCGGCGAGAGCCAAACGCCTACCTCGTTCTGCTTTACTGGGATTCCGAGATGTTCCGGCGCAGCACCCGCAAGCGGCGTGAGCTGGAAGCAGATACCGAACAGAAGGATTATAAAACCCTCTGCAAAGACCTGCTGTTCCTCCACCCGGAGCGGTACACCATCGCCAAGGACACCTTATCCCACATCGACCACTGGCGAGGCCTGTTCATAAAGACCTATGGTATCGCTGAACAGAAGCACTACAAGACCATGTATGAGGGGCTGCTGTACGGAGATCCCAAGATGCGTATCCTGCGCATCCTCTGGACCACCATCTACAACGACCACAACGCCCGCATCAAGGAGGAGCAGAACCATGGAAAACATTGACGTATTCGCACCGCTGGCATCCCTCCAGTGGGTAGACCGCAACACCATCCACGCCAACGACTACAACCCCAACAAGGTCAGTGAGGAGAACCTGAAGCTGCTGGTGCAGTCCATCCTGACCAACGGCTGGACGCTGCCCATCGTGGTACGCCCGGACGGAACCATCATTGACGGCTTCCACCGCTGGACAGTATCAGGCCGTGAACCGCTGCTGTCCCTGCTGGGCGGCAAGGTGCCTGTCGTAGTCGTAGACCATCACGGTGACGAGAGTGCCGACGTATACGGCACCATCACCCACAACCGCGCCCGCGGCACACACCTGCTCGACCCCATGAAAGCCATCGTGAAGAAGCTCATGGACGAGGGCAAGACCGTGGACGAGATCGGCAAGCAGCTGGGCATGAAGCCCGAAGAGATCTTCCGTCTGTCCGGCTTCACCAAAGACGAGTTCCTGAACATGATGACCAAAGACCATCCGACATACTCCAAGGCCAAGGTCATCCGCAGCATCTGAGAGAGGAGCGTATCACAATGACTGTCGTAGACATCTACGTTGATAAGCCTGTACCTGTGCATGATATGTATTTCGCTGTCGTGTATGACCCTGCAATGGGTGAAGCTGCGCTCCACCCGCCCGACAGCGGTCAGGAGCAGCCGTTCGTGGCTGAAAAGGTACCGTGACGGGGGTACCCTACCATGAGCGGGCTCGTCGACCCCGAAATCGTGCTAGTTAGTAAGGGAAAAATCAGCCATTTCGTTACGCTTTGTATAACGAATTTCAAGGAATTTTCCAGATAGTTTTACCAGAAAAGGAGGTGGTTTCTGGATGCCTACAAAAGAAAGACTTGCTGACAGAAACGTGACCACCACCGAACTGGCTCTGATACTGGGAATCACAGGCCGCAGAGTGCAGCAGCTGACACAGGATGGTGTGCTTACCACCGTCAGCCGGGGCAAGTTCGTCTTGTCTGATGCCGTGCAAGCCTACATCGGCAGCATCTCCCGTGGCGGACTGACCAAGGAAGAAGCGGAGGAAGCCAAGAAGATTGAGCGGGTCAAGGCCAAGGCTGAGGCCACGCTCAAGACCAGCAAGGCCAAAATCGCACAGGCGGAAGCCAAGGAATTGTCCGGGCAGATGCACCGCAGCGAGGATGTGGCAGCCATGACCGCCGAACTTATCTACACCATCCGGGGTGCGCTGATGGCGTTGCCCAGCCGGGTGGCCATCAATGCCGCTGCCCTGTCTGACCCTGCTGAGGTCGCAGAGTATATGCGCGGCGAGGTCAATCAGATTGCGGAGGAAATCGCTCTGTTCCGCTATGACCCGGCCAAGTATGAGGCTCGCGTCCGGGAACGCCGGTCGTGGACTGATAAACTGGGCGGTGACGAGGATGAGTGACAACGCCGCAGTAGACCGCCTGAATGCTCTGGTGTCGAAGCTGGTAGCAGCTATTCGCCCGCCGCCCAACGTTACGGTCAGCGAGTGGGCAGCACAAAACCGCGTCCTGTCCCCGGAAGCATCTGCTGAACAAGGCCGCTGGCGCAACGGCAGAACGCCCTATCTGGTGGAAATCATGGACGCATACTCTGACCCTCGCGTCCATCACATTGTTGTCGTTGCGTCCTCGCAGGTCGGCAAGAGCGAATTTGAAAACAACGTCATCGGCAGAACGATTGACGTTGACCCCGGATCTATCCTTTTTATCCACCCAGTTCAGACTGATGCCAAGGAGTACAGCAAGCTGCGTATCGCTCCCATGATACGAGATTGCCCTACCCTGCGGGCAAAGGTGGCAGAGAGCAAGAGCCGAGACAGCGGAAACACCATTCTGCAAAAGAGCTACCCCGGCGGCATCCTGACCATGTGCGGCTCAACAGAGGCTCACGCTCTGGCATCGAAACCTATCCGCTATGTGCTGGGCGATGAACGTGACCGCTGGGCTACGAGTGCCGGCACTGAGGGCGACCCTTGGGAACTGGCAATGGCCAGACAGACCACGTTCTACAATGCCAAGGCGGTGGAGGTCAGCACCCCCACCATTAAGGGGCACAGTGCCATCGCCAAGTCCTACGTCAAAGGCACAATGGAACGCTGGGTGTCGCAGTGTCCACACTGCAAGGGATTCCACGAACTGCGCTGGGAAGATATTCGGTACGAGTATGACACCATCGAGGTTCACGGCGAAAAGACCTACAAGGTCAACGATGTGTGGTATCTCTGCCCGGAGTGCGGCTGCATTTCGGACGAAGTGACCATGAAACGTGCGCCTGCGCACTGGCAAGCAGAGAATCCGGCAGCCTACGAGAACGGCATCCGTTCTTTCTGGCTGAACAGCTTTGTTTCCCAGTGGGCTGCATGGAAAGAAACCGTGCTGAAATACCTGAACGCACTGGGCGATACGAAGAAGATGCAGGTCGTGTACAACACCCGGCTGGGCCTGTTGTGGGAAGACCGCGGCGATGTGCAGGACGAGGACACCATGCTGGGCCGCAGGGAGGAATACCCTGCGGAACTGCCGGACGGCGTGCTGGTTCTGACTGCTGGCGTTGACACACAGGATGACCGAATGGAGTACGAAATCGTGGGCTTCGGCCACTTCGGTGAAACATGGGGCATCGAAAAAGGCATCATCATGGGCCGCCCGGACAGTGACGAGGTCTGGCAGCAGCTTGATGAACTGGTATTCGACCGTCGCCTGAAATTCGCCGATGGCGTGGAACTGCCCGTGTCCATAAAGTTCGTGGACGAGGGCGGCCACTTCACGCAGGATGTTCGCCTCCGCTGCCATGAGCGCATCGGCAAAAAGGTGTTCTGCATCAAAGGCTTTCCCGGCTCGGACAGGCCGTTCACGGCTCCGCCCAAGCAGCAGAAAATCACGATACAGAACCGCTACGTCGGTATGTGCTGGCAATACCAGCTGGGCGTTGATTCCGGCAAGCAAATCATCATGGATGATTTGAAAGTGCAGGAGCCGGGCGCCCGGTATTGCCATTTCCCACGCCGGGATGACTACGGGCTGGGCTATTTCAACGGCCTGTTGTCCGAACATCTGGTGTACAAAGAGAACCACCGCAATCCGTGGCAATGGGAGAAAATCTCCGGCCACGAGCGAAACGAGGCACTTGACTGCCGGAACTACGCTTTGGCAGCCTACAAGGTGCTGCCGAAAGACCTCGATGCCATCGACCGTGCCCTGAAAAGGCTGCGTGGAAAGGCGGTCGATGCCCCGGCAGCAGTAAACATTCAACAACCACAGCCCTCCCACAGAAAAAAGAGGGAGAGCCTATTGGACGACTGGTGAGGTGTGAGATATGAATACCACGACCATCAAAAAGCGGCTGGAATTCCACACGCAGCGGCTTGACAACCTGTATACGGCATACAACAAGCTGCTGTCTGGCGGCGTGAAAAGCTACCGTCTGGATGACCGTGAGCTCACCCGGCTCGACCTCGGCAAGCTTAGCGATGAAATCAAAGAGGCCGAGCAGAAAGTCGATGAACTGGAATCGTTGCTGAACGGCCAGAACGCGCGAAAAGCGTTCGGGATCATTCCGCGAGACTGGTAACAATTTTGGGTAACGGCCCATCCGGGTCTTTGCCGCGGGCTGGCTGCTTTTCACTCCTTTCCCCAGCCAGTCCGCTTAGTTTGAAAGTTATGGAGGCGATATTTTGAAATACCGTGCAACGGCTGCGCCGCAGGCCAGCGGATACAGCGAGGCTGGTGCAAGCCATAAGCGGCGTGCGCTGCGGGCATTTTTCCCGAACAGCAATTCGCCATCCAGCGATATACACGACAACGCCGACACCCTGCGGCAGCGCAGCCGGATGCTCTACATGAGCGCACCTGTCGCCACAAGTGCCATCAACACGAACCGCACAAAGGTGGTCGGCACTGGCCTGACCCTGAAATCTACAATCGACCGGGACGTTCTGGGTCTTACCCCGGAGGCGGCCAAGGAATGGCAGACCAAGGCTGAGGCCGAGTTCCGGCTCTGGGCCGAGAACCGCCGCAGCTGCGATGCTATGGGGCTGAACAACTTCTACGGATTGCAGCAGCTGGCCCTGAAAAGCTGGCTTATGAGCGGCGATGTGTTCGCCGTTGTGAAAATCCGGGACGTTGATAAGCTGCACCCCTACGCCCTGCGGCTGCATCTGGTGGAGGCCGACCGGGTGTCTACACCGAACCGATACGGCAGCGCGATTGACATTTTGGGATACACCGTAGGCAAGAACCCCGACAACGGGAACAAGATTCTCGACGGTGTAGAGGTGGACAGCAGCGGTGCCGTTGTGGCGTACCACATCCGAAATACCTATCCGCACGAGTGGCTCAACAGCGAGGAAACTGTATGGCAGCGTGTGGAGGTCGTTGGCCAAAAGACCGGACTGCCCCAAGTGCTGCACATCATGGAATCGGAACGGCCGGACCAGTACCGCGGCGTTCCCCTTGTTGCGCCTATCATAGAACCGCTGCTCCAGCTGCGCAGATACACCGAATCCGAACTGCTGGCGGCACTTGTCCAGTCGTACTTCACGGCGTGGATTGTGTCGGATGCGCCCAAGGACGCAATTCCGTTCAACGAAACTGGCAGCGGAGATCTGGGCGGCGTTCCTGTTGAGAACCCGCAGATGGACAATGCCAGCCACAGCACGAACGAGTACGAAATGGGCCCCGGTCAGGTGGAACATTTGGCCAAGGGCGAAGACATCAAGTTCGGAAACCCAAACATTCCGACCGCCGGATTTGAGCAGTTTGTCAAAACGCTGTGCAAGCTGATGGGCGGCGCAATCGAGATGCCTTACGAGCTGTTGCTCAAAGAGTTCAACGCCAGCTATTCCGCCTCCCGTGCTGCCCTGCTGGAAGCATGGGAGGCGTTCAAGATGCGCCGCACATGGCTGGTGGACAGCTTCTGCCAGCCCGCGTATGAGATTTGGCTGGCAGAAGCCGTAGCCCGTGGGCGAGTAATCGCTCCGGGCTTTTTTGATGACCCGCTGCTCCGTGCTGCATGGTGCGGCGCCCGCTGGATTGGCCCTGTGCAGGGCAGTCTTGACCCCGCCAAGGAAGTCGGTGCAGCCATTCTCCAGACGCACCACGCCTTTAAGACCCACGAACAGGTCACCCTTGAGATGGGCGGCGGCGACTGGACCGAAAACGCCGAACAGCTGGCTCGTGAAAATGAGCTGCTGAAAGCAGCTGGCAGTGAGGGCGCAATCGAAACCACCGCCAGCATTACGACACAGGGAGGTAAGCAAAATGCCCAAACCGAATAACGCACCGCAGGTGAACATCCAGCGGCCTTGTTACGCAATGGCCAGCACTGACGGCCAGACCGCCGACATTACCATGTACGGCGATATCGTGGAAAAACAGCCCATCGACAGATGGACCAATGAACCGATTCCCGGCCAGTACATCGTTGAGAGTGAGTTTCTGAACGACTTGGCACAGATTGAGGGGTGTTCACAAATCACCATCCGCATGGACAGTTTGGGCGGCGATGCAGGCGTTTCCATCCTGATTCACAATCGGCTCCGGGAGCTGGCGGCCAAAGGCACCAAGCTGGTCTGTATCGTGGACGGTGTGGCAATGAGTGGCGGCAGCCTTATCATGTGCGCCTGCGATACCGTCCGCGTAAATCCGTCCAGCCTCGTGATGATTCACAAATGCTGGAGTTTTGTTCTTGGCGCATACAACGCAGATGAACTGCGCAAGGCTGCCGATGCCAACGATGCGTGGGACAAGTCGCAGGTCAGCATCTACAAGCGCAAGACTGGGATGTCTGAAACTGTGCTGTTGCACATGATGGCCGACACTACCTATATGACAGGCAAAGAGGCCGTAGAAAAGGGCTTTGCCGACGAACTGCTGGATGATGCTGAACCCGTCGCAATCTCCGCAAGCGCAGACCGTCAGACCATCTACGCAAATGGTCACGCCCTGCGCCTGATGCCTGGCGTAAAGTTGCCCGACAACATTCCTATGGCTAAAGCGGCTGCACCTGCTGCCGCTGCTGCAAATACACCGGCGGCACCCGCCGCCCAGTCCAACGAAGGAGGACAATCCACTATGGCAAACAATGCAAATCCCACCCCTGCAACCCCCGCAGCGGAAAACCCGCAGGCCGCAGTTGACGCAGCCGTGAGCGCTGAGCGCAACCGTCTGGCCGAAATCGATTCGGTGGCAAGCCTGTTTGACCCCGCTCTGGTGCAGGAGGCTAAGTACGGCGAGACCGCTTGCGATGCTCGCGAGCTGGCATTCCGCGCCGCCAAGGCTGCTGCTGCGCAGGGTCACGAGTTCCTGAAGAATCTGGCAGCGGACAACGCCGCATCTGGTGCACAGAACGTGGAGGCTGTTCCGGGTGCGTCTGCATCTGGCAGCCCGGAATCTCTGCCCGATGCAAAGGGCAATGTGCCCAAGACGCAGGCCGAGCGCATGGCTGCTGCCGAAGCAGTCGTCGCCGAACTGCTCGATGATGACAAGAAGTGAGGAGGAACACTACTATGAGCGAACTGAGCAAATCTCTCGGCACCATGGAGTATGACGGCCTGATTGCCGACATCAACCCCAAGCTGGCTGTCAGCGGCGGCACCATCCGCAAGCTGGGCACTGCTGGCATCATCAAGCGCGGCACCATTCTGGCAAAGTCTGGCGGCACTGCTGGCGATAACAAGCTGGTCGTGCTGGGCACCGCTGCTGCCAGTAATGAGGTGCTTACCGCTTATTGCATCCTGTGTGATGATGTGGACGTTGGCACTGCTGACGATGTGACCGCCCCGGTGTACCTGATGGGCTGCTTCAACTCCAACAAGGTTACCGTGGCCGACAGCTACACTATGACCGAGGCCGACAAGGATGCCCTGCGCAACGGTGGCATCGTCTTCAAGGCCGCTGCACCTGCACTGTGAGGAGGATATAACAATGCCTGCTGAACTTAATTTTTTCGACACCTACACCCTGATGGCCGTGCAGAAGCGCATCGTGCCCAAGCAGACTTTTTTCCGTGACCGCTACTTTCCCACGGAGGAGGGCGACATCTTCAGCTCCAACAAGGTTCTGACCGAGTACATGGACGGCGACCGCAAGATTGCAGCCTTTGTGTCGCCTCGTGTCGGCGCAATCCCGATGGAGCGCATGGGCTACGAGATCCACGAGTTTGAGCCTGCGTCCATCGGTGTGAGCCGTCCTCTGACCTCTGATGACCTGACGAAGCGTGGCTTCGGTGAGGCCATCTATGCCAACAGCACCCCTGCCCAGCGTGCCGCAAAGCTGGTCCAGAACGATCTGGCTGACATGGATGGCCGTATCATCCGCACCGAGGAGTGGATGTGCGCACAGACCATGCTGGACAACGGATGCGTCATGCAGGAGATGCTCGACAACCAGACCAAGGGCGAGGCAAAGGTCGTGAATTTCTACAATCCCGGCCACGAGAACGACCACATCTACACTGCCGCCCACAAGTGGAACGAGGAAGGTGGCAATTTCTTTGGCGACGTTCCGGCTATGTGCCGGCTGCTGTCCAAGCGTGGTCTGCGCGCTGCCGACCTGCTGCTGGGTGCTGATGTTTATGACGCCGTGATGAATCTCGAAAAGGTTCAGCGTCTGCTGGATAAGAATTCCGGCATCATCATCGGCCAGATTGAGCAGCAGCTGAGCGCATACGACGGTGTTGTCTACGGTGGCACCCTCAACTTCCGCGGCTACAAGTTGAATCTGATTTCTGTTGATGAAACCTATGTGGATTCCACCAACAAGGAGCAGAGTTACTTCCCCAAGACCGATGCCGTGATTACGGCTCCGGGCTGCGGCCATCTGATGTATGGTGCTATCACTCAGATCAACTACGGCGACACTATCCAGTCCACCATTTCTGGCCGCCGTGTTCCGAAGTTCAGCATCGATCAGGAAAACGACACTCGCAAGACCGCCCTGAAGTCTCGTCCTCTGGCTGCACCCAAGAACTACATTCCGTGGATTCGCGCCAAGAACATGGTCGGCTAAGTCCGACCTGAAAGGAGTACACCGATGATTGTTGAAATTCTTTGCGGTGGCTACGGCTGCCCCACCAAGACTGGCGTTCACACCGTTTCGCACGGCGAGCGGTGTGAGGTCAGCGATGCCGAAGCGACCCGCCTTATCGGGCTGGGTGTGGCGAAATATGCGTTTTCTGCGCCCACTGCCCCGGAAACCGCCCCTGCGGACGTTCCGGCAACTGCGGAAGGTAACGACACCCCCGCAGCCGAAGCCTCGCAGAACGGCTCTGAGGCGGCACACCTCGACCCCGACCAGCTGCACGATATGACCGTTGCCAACCTGAAAAAGCTGGCTGCGGATATGGGCATCGACACCAAGCAGCTCAAGACCAAGGACGCACTCATTCAGGCTATCTGCGCCGAGGACGTTGTGCCCGGTGACGAGTGCACCGAGGGTCCTGAACTGGCAGCTGCGATGCCCACGGCGTGAGTGCCTTTAAAGACGCTGTGCAGGAAGACCTGAACAGCGTCTTTCTGAATCTGGATGAGTTCGCCGAAACGCACACGGTCTACTATGATGGAGAGGAATACCCTGACGTTCCTCTGGTTCTGACAGGCCTCTCTGAAAAGGAACGTGTACGCCAGGCCATCAGCGACCATGCGCAGGGTCTGTACCGGGTCAGCCGGGTGCTGCACTGCGATATTGCGACCCTCGGCGGAAAGCAGCCTGAGAAGGATTGCAAGCTGGGCATTGACGAGGATGGATTCGTCCGAAACTACTATGTGGCATCCTCTGTCTGCGAGATGGGGATGCTGCGGGTGGAACTGGAGGCGATTGACGAATGAGTGATGTGACAACGGACACCATGATGCACAGCGTAGCTGCTGGCATCACCGTTGACATTGCAGAGGAAGGGTTTGACCGGGTGTCTGCCCTCCTCGCCGGAATTCCCGGAGGTGCCAATCGTGCTGTAGGATCTGCGCTGGCTCGCGCCGCTGCCGCCGGAAAAACGTTGGCGAAACGGGCAGTCACGCAGGAGTATGCCATCAGCAGCAGCGAATTTTCCAACCGCACAAAGAATATCAACAACATCCAGCGGGGCAGCAATGGCGAGGTTTCTATCAACTTCGGCTACCGTGGCAGCGTCATCCCCCTTAGAGTTTTCGATACCAAGGTGGACCGCAGCGGTCGCGTGGTAACTCGCGTGAAGAAGTCCGGCGCAAGACAGGCACTGGACCACGCTTTCGAGGCGAAGATGGGCTCTCACTATGGCATCTATGAGCGGCAAGGAGAAAAACGGTTCCCGGTCAAGGAACTGTTTGGCCCTGCCACCCCGCAGATGATGTACTCCAACGAGAATGTCATGGACTCCATCGAGGAGAAAATGGCATCCACTTACGAGGAGCGCATTGAGCATGAAATCACGCGAATTTTGAACGGATGGGGTGTTTGATATGACTTGCGTTGTACTGCTTGAACAGCTGAAAGCGTTCACCGAGGAAGTGATGAAAGATATGCTTCTCCCGGTGGCTATGCAGAAAGGCGATACTGAACAGGAAGAACGTGCGCCTGCGGTCTACCTGATGCGGTTGCCCGACAGCAAGTCGGCCCAGAAAAAGGCCCCCTACATCATCCACCGCATCATCCCTCTGTCCACCGAACAGCAGCCGGGCAGAGAGGAGCGCACAGTTGTTTCCGTGCGCTCTATTTTTTGCTGCTACAACCCGGATGAACAGGAGGGCGAGCTTGCTCTCTTGAACATGATGGAACGCTTTCGGGTGGAATTGCTCAAAAAGCGAAAAATTGGCGGCATTGGTCCCGATGGTGAAATGCGGTACCAGTTTGCCCTTGACCTTTCTCCCGGTCATAATCTGGAAAGCCTGCCCTACGATGAGTGGTCTGGACAGTATTACGCCGGAGAGATGATTACCCACTGGAAGCTGCCGACCGTGCAGCAAACGGAGGATATTGAATTATGGCGGTAAAAAAGACCGCGGCGGAACAGCCCGCCGAAACCACCGTAAACGCCGAGCTTGCGCAGAGCAAGCCCGGCGTTTCCATTTACGTCGGTCCGTCTATTCTGGGCTATATCCAGAAGAACACGATTTACCCCTGCGCTGCTGCGGAGGCTGTGAACCGTGACGATGTGAAGATTGCCACCGAGAAATATCCCGGCGTGGCCGACTTCATCATCGATGTGGCCGAACTGAACACTACGCCTGAAAAGGCAAAAGCACGCGGCGAGGCCATCCTTGCGTATGCCCGGATGCTCGCCAAATCCAAGTAAGGAGGATTACATACTATGGCAGATCATGGTATTAACGTCAGCCGCGCCGACACCGCCGTGGCGACCCCGAACGCCGCAACCTGCGGCATCCCCTTTGTCATCGGTACTGCACCGCTGTCCAAGGCAACTGGCACCGCTGCAACCGCTGGCACCCCTGTGCTGTGCACCAGCTACACCGAAGCGGAGGAACAGTTGGGTTATGACAACGACTGGGCAAAGTTCACCGTTTGCGAGGTGATGTACTATCACTTCAAGCTGTGTGCCTGCCAGCCGGTCATTTTCCTGCCGCTCGCAGAAAACGCCGAGGCAGAGGCTGTGGCAGCTGCCGTAGAGCAGGTCGAGGCTTGCCTGACGATGTTCGGCATTGTGCCTGACCTGATTATGGCACCCGGCTTCTCCAAGGAGGCTACCGTTGCTGCTGCGCTGGCTGCAAAGGCGGGCTCCATCAACGGTATGTTCTCTGGCAAGGCTCTGGTGGATATTTCCGCAAAGACCTATACTGCCGCAGTGCAGGCCAAGAACGCTGGCACTTACGACCAGAAGTCCATTCTGTGCTGGCCTAACGGCACTCTGGGCGAAAAGAAGTTCCACGGCTCTACCATCATGGCGGGCTGCCTTGCGGAGACCGACACCAAAAATGGCGGCATCCCCTACGAGAGCCCTTCCAACAAGACTGTCCACATCGACGGCCTGTGCGATGATGACGGTGCAGCCATCAATCTGACCTACAATCAGGCAAACGTGGTCGATGCCGCTGGCATCTGCACGTTCCTTAACTTCATGGGCAGCTGGACCGCATGGGGCAACCACACTGGCTGCTACCCCAAGTCCACTGACGTGAAGGACTACTTCATCCCCATCAGCCGGATGTTCGACTATGTTTCCAACACGCTTATCAAGACTTTCTGGTCTAAGCTGGACAAGCCGATGAACCGCCGCCTGATTGACACCATTTTGGACAGCGCAACCATCTGGCTGAATGGTCTGGTTGGCGCAGGCTACCTGCTGGGTGCCCGCGTGGAGATGCTGGAAAGCGAGAACCCCCTGACCAGCCTGATGGCTGGCAAAATCAAGCTGCACGTCTACATGACCCCGCCCTCTCCGGCGCAGGAAATCGACTTCGTGCTGGAGTATGACGCTGACTATGTGACCAGCGCACTCCAGTCCTAAAGAGGAGGTATATCTATGGATCAGTCTGTTATCAACTTTGCTGTCTATGAGGATAGCATCGAATACGAAGGCATGGCACAGGTTACTCTGCCCGATGTTACCATGCTGACCCAGACCGTTTCCGGCTCTGGCATTGGCGGCAACATCGAGGCTATCATCATGGGTCATCTGGACGCCATGACCCTTGGCCTGAACTTCCGTACCACCACGCCGCAGTCGGTCAAACTGGCAGAGATCCGCCGCCATCAGATTGACCTCCGTGTGGCAAACCAGTACGAGGACAACATCAACGGCACCGTTGGTGTTCGTTCCGAAAAGCACGTCATGGTCGTCATCCCGAAGTCTACCAAGGGCGGCACTATCGCCCCGGCAACTCCCGCCAACGGGTCTGGCGAGTACGCTGTCCGCTACTGGGCAACTTATCTCGATGGCAAGAAGGTGCGTGAACTGGACCCCACCAACTTCATTTGCTACATCAACGGCACGGATTATCTGGCAGCTGTCCGTAAGGTGCTGGGCAAGTAATCAGAGCCGATCGTTATGCCGGAGCTGCATTTTGCGGCTCCGGCCTATTTTTTAACTGCGAAAGGAGCAGCCGCTATGAACACCACCATCAGCGATAAGGAGTACGATGCAGCCATCGCCGCTGCGAACAAAGCTGCCACCGACCCTTATGTGTACGTCCACAAGCTTATTCAGCCGTTTGAGTACGAGGGCAAGAAGTACGACACCCTGACGTTTGACTTCGGCAAGCTGACTGGCAATGATTCGCTTGCAATCGAGGCCGAGATGTCCGCTCTGCGCCAGCCGGTTATCGTGCCGAGCATGAGTGCGGGCTATCTGATTCGGATGGCTTGCCGGGCGTGTACGCAGCCCATCGGCGTTGACGTTGTTGGCGCGATGAGCATTCGGGATTACAACACCATCCGCACCAAAGCAAGAAATTTTTTGATGCTGTCGGATGTGTAACTGATGATGGCGGAGAGTGGCTGCGGCGGCAAGCCCTTCTGATGGCGCAGGGCAACAATACCCCTGCACCATACTGGCTTGCAATGCCTCTGTATCAACTGCGGCAATGGATTGATACCAACAATGCCATTGTTGCCGAGCGCGAAAAGGCGAGAAAGGCGAAGTAGTGGCTCGAAAAGAATGGGAGTTGCTGTTCAACCTGTCCGCCAAACAGAACAGCAACTTCTCCAGCACCTTCAAGGCTGCACAGTCGGCTCTTGTGGAAACACAGAACAGAATCCAGCAGCTGAACAAGGTACAGTCCGACATAACCGCGTACCAGAAGCAGCAGCAGGCCGTTGACTCCACCAAGCAGCGGCTGGCCGTCTTGCAGCAGCAGTACGATAACATCCAGAAAGAGATTCAGGAGACCGAGGGCTATTCCTCTGCGCTGGAAAACAAGCTGATTTCCAAGCAGGCGCAGATTGACAAGACCACGACCTCCCTGCACACCTATGAGCAGCGGCTGGCTGCCACCGGGAACACCCTGCGGGAAGCTGGCGTGGACACCACGCAGCTGACAGCAGAAACCACTCGGCTGGAAACCGAGGTCGATAAGCTGAAAGACCAGCAGGTTGACCTCAAAAAGACCATGGACGAGGCCGGAGAGGGCGCAAAGGGCTTCGGCGAGAAATCTGTCGAAGCCCTCGATGCCGTTGAATCTGTGCTTGCCACGGCTGGCATTGCAAAAGCCCTCGGCGAAATCAAAGACGCATACATGGACTGCATCAACACCGCAGGTGATTTTGAAGCATCCATGAGCAACGTCGAAGCCCTGTCCGGCGCATCCGGCGATGAGCTGGAATCTCTGTCCGACAAGGCCAAGGAGATGGGTGCAACCACCAAGTTTACCGCCGGTGAATCTGCGGACGCTCTGTCTTACATGGCTCTGGCAGGCTGGAACACCCAGTCTATGCTGGAGGGCATCAGCCCGGTTCTGAATCTGGCTGCTGCCGCCAACATGGACTTGGCACAGGCGTCTGATATTGTCACAGACTATCTGACCGCCTTTGGTCTGAAAGCCTCTGACACCACTCACTTTGTCGATGTGATGGCCTACGCTATGGCTCACTCCAACACGGACGTGATCCAGCTGGGCGAGGCGTACAAGGCGTGTGCATCTACCGCCACCTCCCTTGGCTACTCTGTCGAGGAGACAACCGCAGTTCTGGCTACCATGGCCAATGCCGGTGTTAAGGGCGGCGAGGCTGGCACAGCCCTTAACGCCATCTTCACCCGCCTTGCCACCAACACGAAAAAGTGCGGTGACGAACTGGCGAACTATGGCGTGAACATCTACGATGCGCAGGGCAATATGCAGTCCCTGTCCAGCATCCTTACTGGGATTGCCGGGGTCTGGGGCGACCTGACCGACCAAGAGCAGGCCAACCTTGCCAAGACCATCGCTGGCACGAACCAGTATTCCAAGTTGCAAACCATCATGGCCGGATGCAGCGAGGCCGCCGCCGAGGGCGGGCAGTCGTTCTCCGACTACACCGAAGCCCTGAACAACTGCGCCGGGTCTGCCGACAAGATGGCGGGCACCATGCTCGACAACATGAACGGCAGGCTGGTTCTGATGCAGTCTGCCGCCGACGGCCTGAAAATCGCCATCGGCGAGGATTTGACCCCGACTTTGTCCAAGCTGTACGATGTCGGGGCTAAAGTTCTGGGCTGGATGCAGGGCTTCGTTGAGGAACATCCTGGCGTAGTCAAGGCGGTTGCGGCCGGAACTGTCGCTCTTGGAGGGTTCCTTGGCGTTATGACTGCCGCATCTGCGGCAATAAAAATTGGCAGCGCAGCTATGGGCCTGTTCTCTGCATCCCTTGGAGTGACGGCTCCTGTTCTTGCGGGCGTCGTCATTGCAGGAACGGCTCTCGCTGCCGTAATCGGTGGAATTTCCGGCGCAGCAGACGACGGTGTCCCGCATGTGCGAGAACTGACCAGCGCAGCCCGCGATATGGGCAGTAGCATGGACGAGGTCAGCGACACCTACCATTCCACGCTGTCCAACATGGAAGCCACTGCCAGTGTCGCGGACCAGTACATCAGCAAGTTGGAGGCCATCGAAGCTGCCACCAACGGCAATACTGCCGGGAACGCTGAGTACCACGATACCCTTGCCCGTCTGTCCGCGCTGGTGCCCAGTCTGGCTGATGATATTGACCTTGAAACGGATTCCATCAAGGGCGGCACAGAAGCTCTGCGCCAGCACGCGAATGCTTATGCGGACGATGTAAAAGCGCAGGCTCGGCAAGAGTACCTGAACGGAATCTACGAGCAGTACAACGATGTGCTGGTCGAAAGTGCGGCGAATGAAGCGAAGCTGGCTGCTGCACAGGCAAAGGTCGAAAAATCTAATGCCGGCATGGACGCAACCTACAGCAAGTTGCTTTCCACGCTCGGCATGACGGACGAACAATTCAAGTCCACTTATGGCACAGTCCAGGATATTCCTTGGCGTTCCATGGGCGAGGATGTGCAGCAGCTGCGCACCGAGTACATGGGCTACTCGGAAGACCTCGCCACTGCCCGGCATGAAGTCGAAAACTACACCGAGGCCGTGGAGAAGGATCAGGAAGCCATCGATGCAGCTGAGGCCGAGTATCAGGAAGCCAAGGATGCAGTCGATTCCCTGAACGCAGCGCAGCAGGATGCCGCCAACAGCGCAAACGATGTGGCTGCACAGGAGCAGGCCGTCACCGATGTTATCAACAGTGCCGAGGCGGAGATTCAGGAACTCGTTTCGGCATACACGGACGCTTACAATGCGGCCTATGACAGCATCAGCAAGCAGTACGACCTGTGGGATACCGCTGAGAAGGTCGTCGCCACCTCTGCATCCAGCATAAACTCCGCGCTGGAAAGCCAGATCACCTACTGGGACAACTACAACCAGAACCTCGAAAACCTGACCGAACGCGCTGCTGACATTGACGGTTTGAGCGACGTTATCGCCAGCTTCGCCGATGGCAGCAAGGATTCCGTGAACGCTATCGCCGGCATGGCTGCTGCATCAGATTCCGACCTCGCAAAGATGGTCGAGAATTACCGCTCCTTGCAGGAGGCGCAGAAAACCACCAGCGAGAGCATGGCCGACCTCGAAACCGGCATGAGCAATGCCATGGACGAGATCGCGCAGAATGTAGCCGACAGTGTGGCCGACATGGACTTGAACGACGAGGCCATGAAGAGCGCACAGTCCACCGTTCAGGGCTTTATCGATGGCGCAGAGGGCATGATGCCTCGTGTCAAGGAGGCATACGAAAAGGTGGCGAACGCTGCCTCTGATGCGCTGGCCGGAGCAAATAAGCGTTACAACATCGACCAGAAGAACGGAAACATCCCAGGCTATGCAGTCGGCACGGAATCCGCTGCGCCGGGCTTTGCCATCGTTGGCGAGAACGGCCCGGAGCTGGTCTACTTCAACGGCGGCGAAACCGTGCTGACCGCGCCGGAGACCCGCGCAGCGTTCAACGAGGCGCGGCAGCTGGAACAGATCACCAGCACAAATGCAATTGACCTGTCCGCTGTCCGGGATGCCATCCGTGAGGAGCAGGAAGCACAGACTCTGCGTGAGGAGTACAACCGATACGTAGAAACTGTCACTGGCGGCAATTCGGTCTACTTCAACGGCGGCGAAACCCGCTCCGTTGCGGAAGTGCAGCTGCCCGGCGGCTCTGCATCTGACGGCTCCAACGCCAGCAGCGCGGCTCCTATCACCGTTGCGCCTGTTTACCACATCTACGGTATGCGAGATACGGATGAACTGCGAAGCGTCCTGAACGCCCAGAATGACGACCTTCGGGAAGCTGTGCTGGAAATCGTGAACGACAACGACACTGATAATTTCAGGAGGGGTTACGCATGAGTAAAACCTACACCACCGTGCAGGGTGACCGCTGGGACAGCGTGGCATACACGCAGCTCGGCAGCTGCGCCCTTGCGCCCCGCCTGATGGCTGCCAACTCGCAGTACCTGAACTATTTTGAGTTTCCTGCCGGAATCGTTTTGACGCTCCCGGAAATCGAAACCAAGACCAGTTCGACCCTGCCGCCGTGGAAGAAGGTGGTCACATGAGCGATGAGAACACCGCAAGACACGCCGAGTGTAGGGTTGAGTTCAACGGAACCGATATCACCAGCAGCATCATGCCATACCTGCTCTCGCTGTCGTTCATCGACAACGAGGAGGATGCCTCCGACGACTTGCAAATCAAACTGCAAGATCGTGATGGTATCTGGATGGAGAGCTGGCTCCAGCAGATGATAGACGGCGATGTATCGGCTGCATCTTCCGACGGCTATAAGGTCGGCGATGTGGTGCAGTTCCTTGGCGGTCCGCACTATAAGGCATCCACGGACAAAAAGGCAAATGGAAATCCCAAGGCTGGCCCGGCCAAGATCACCATCATCAAAGAGGGCGCGCTGCATCCATACCATGTCATCCACACCGATGGCACATCCCGTGTCTACGGCTGGGTGGATGCCAGCGAGATCTCCGGCAAATCTGGCAGCAGTTCTTCTGGTTCATCCTCTGGCAGCGGAGAAGGAAGTCTGAAAATCCGTGCTACCATCACCGCCTGCAACTGGCACTCCGATGGCAAGGACGAAGCCCTCGACTGCGGCGTGTTTGAGTTTGATGGCGTGGTGGCCACCGGGCCGCCCAGCGTCATCACCATCAAGGCCGTGGGCTTACCGTACACGAGCCAGATTCGGCAGACAAAGCAGAGCAAGGGCTGGGAAAAGTACAAGCTCTCCGGCATTGCCAACGAAATGGCGCAGAAGAACGGTATGAAGTCCCAGTTCCTTGCGAAGAAAGACCCGGAGTATAAACGTGTCGAGCAGTACCGCTGCTCTGACATCGACTTCTTGCAGCAGCTTTGCCATGATGCAGGGCTGTCGCTGAAATGCACCGATGGCAAAATCGTCATCTTTGACCAGCAGGAGTACGAGGGCAAGGACGCTGTGTGGACCACCGTGCTGGACGACAAAAGCTATATCAAGTATGGTCATTCGCTCGGTCGGGCTGGAACACAGTATGCGTCATGCCGGGTATCTTACGTTGGGCCTGATGGCAAGGCTATCGAGGGCATTGCCTACGTTAAGGACTACGATGCTAAAAGCAAGACCAACCAACAGCTGGAAGTCATGGCAGCGGTCACCAGCAAGGCCGAAGCCAAAGAACTGGCTGCAAAGAAACTCCGGCTCTACAACAAATTTGAACGCCAAATGAGCTTCACCTTTCCGGGCGACCCCGGCAAGGTGGCTGGCTTGACGTTCAATGCGGAGGGCTTCGGTCCGTGGTCCGGGAAGTACATCGTGAAGCAGTCTAAGCACACAGTATCTGGCTCTGGTGGGTACACCACGCAAGTCATTGGCCGCCATACACTAGGAGGTTACTGATGAACATGAACGTCGATGTTCGCATCGGGAAAGTCACCGATGTGAACAAGAAAAAACGCCTTGTGCGCGTGAAGTTCGAGGACACCGGGATTACATCTGGCTGGCTGCCTGTGATGCAGCACTACAAGGCTATCGTATACACCGAGGAGGCGGGGCTGCACGATCACCAGTTTACGCACACGGCTCCGTATCCACTGAAAATCCTCAACACCCAGAACGGCACCCGCCAGATTTGGGATGAGGAGGAAAAGGTCACGGGCGCGGACAACTCCACAAACCATCAGCATAAATCCCATGTGGTGTGGTGGGTGCCCGCCATTGATGACATCGTGATCTGTCTGTACCTGCCGTGCTTCAACGCTGACGGCTTCGTTTTGGGGGGGATTTATCCGTGATTGTTGGATGCCTCGGAGACATTATCTTTGCCGTGTTCGATGGCTACGTCAAAACCATCAAGGACATGACGCAGAGCGTGTCTGCCAGATACACCACCCACCAGCGTGCCGGAGGCAAGGCTCTGGCCGAGTTTACGGGCACGGATGCCGACACCATCACGTTCGATATTGAACTTTCGGCGTACCTTGGCGTGGCTCCAAGCAAGCAGCGCGAGATCCTGAAGGGGTATGTCGATAATCACACGACGCTGCCGTTTGTCCTCGGCAATGAAGTTTTCGGCAGCTATCGGTGGGTCATCAAATCCGTGAAATTCAAGACCAAGTACACAGACGCTTTCGGCGCTCCGACATGGATTACTGCGAGCGTCACTTTGCTGGAATATCCGAGAGAGTGAGGCGATTTTATGAGCAATTATCTGGTGTCGGCAAATGACCTGACCGCCATTTCCCTCGGCGAGCAGGATACCGTGGCCAGCGTTCTGCAGAACATCGCCGTCATCCTATCCACGCCGAAAGGCACCGTGCCGGGCTACCGGGAGTTTGGCATCGACATCTCGGATATTCTTGACCGCCCGGAAAACGTGGCGCAGCCTATGCTCTGCGCCGCCATCAAGGAAGCCATCGAACGGTTTGAACCGAGAGCCACCTATATGGGGACTACGTTCAAATCCTCCAAGGACAACCCCGGAACGATGCTTCCCGTTGTGGAGGTGAGCATCAATGCGTAGTACCGCAGACCACCAGTTCATCAGCACCGACGTTGGCGAACTGGATGCGCTGCTCTGTTCGTGGTATGAGCAGTTTTTTGGCACATCCGTGCGCCCCGGCAGCCCGGAACGGCTGTTCATTTCGTGGATTGAGGACGCGATAATCTACGAGCGTGCCCTCAACAACCACGCCGACAACCAGAATCTGCCCAGCCGGGCAGAGGGTGAGAATCTGGATGCGCTGGCGGAGCTGTTCTACTTGCAGCAGCGTCCAAAGCCCACCGCGGCAACCTGCACCATGCGCTTCAACATCAGCGAGGCGCGGCAGAGCGCAATCCTCATTCCTTCCGGCACTCGCGTCACGGACGCAAATGCCTCACTGTATTGGGCAACCACGGCAGATGAATATGTGCCTATCGGTTCGACCTATACGGACGTTACGGTGGTATGCCAGACCTCCGGCACTGTCGGAAACGACTTTGCAGTCGGCGACATCAACACCATTGTTGATGTGTACGACTACTATTCTGGCTGCTCCAACGTCACGGCCAGCGCAAACGGCAGCGATGCCCCGGACGATGACGAGTTCTACCAGCTTCTGCTTGATAGTCAGGCAGCGTGGTCCAGCGCAGGGCCTGTTGGCAGCTACAAGTATTTTGCGAAGAGCGTGTCTACCAAAATCGCCGATGTGGTGGCGAACAGCCCAAGCCCCGGCACTGTCTGCCTGTACGCAGTCATGGATGATGGCAGCATTGCTCCGGACGAAACCAAGAAAGCGATGGTGGAGGTTTGCTCTGCCGATGAGGTGCGGCCTCTGACGGACCACGTCATTTCTGGTGATCCTGATGTGGTGAACTACAACATCGACCTGACCTATTACCTGACCCGCGATGGAGATATTTCCGCCGCGGACGCACAGACCCGCGTAAACGAGGCTGTGCAGCAGTACATCAGCTGGCAGTCCGGCAAGATGGGCCGAGATGTCAACCCTGACAAGCTGCGGTATCTGCTGCTGGAAGTTGGCATCAAGCGCGTGGACTTGCAACAGCCCGTTTTTACCCCGCTGGAAGATGGCAAACCGTCCGTTGACCTGACCTCCGACAAGGTGCCGCAGGTAGCAAAGGTGGGCACGGTCGCGGTGAAGAGCGGAGGGTACGAGGATGAATAACGGCCTGACCGCCGAGCGGATGATGGATTCCTTCCCGCTTGCGCTCCAGAAAGACCCGAAAATGGTTGCTCTGGCGCACTCTATCGCCAACGTGCTGGAGCAGCGGTTGGATGAAATCAACCTCGGTCAAATCTACACGCGCATCGACCAGCTGCCGGAAGACCTGCTGGACATTTTGGCAAAGGACTTCGCCGTTGACTGGTACGACCACGACTACGACCTCGCTGCAAAGCGGCGCACCATCAAGTTCGCACCCTACATCCATCGTCACCGGGGAACCGCCGGGGCTGTGCTGCGGGGCATCCGGGCTATCTATCCCGGCTCCCGGCTGGAGGAATGGTGGCAGTATGGCGGCGAGCCGTACCACTTCCGGGTCATGCTGGACATGAGCGGCTCCGATGCGTCCTACGTCAGCACCGAACGTGTGCTGTGGGCCATCGGCTACTACAAGAGCCTGCGGTCGCACAACGATGGTGTGTACTACCAGAGCACGTTCGGCATCGAGATCGTGACCAGCAGCGGCTATATCGTGTATGCGGTACGCCGCTGCGGCACTTTCCCCAAAACGGCCACACAGGGCGGCATCTCCGCTGGGAACATCGTCATCGTTACGGACGAGTTCGGCGGCAGCTACGCTCACCCCCGCACCGGGCAGCTTGACGCTGGCACGTTCCCGGCCACAGCCACACAGGGCCGCACTGCCGCCTCGGAAATCGAGGTTTTGACGGTGGACAATGGTGGAGCCTATGCACCGGAGAAACTGGCTGGAACCTACCCGGAGACGGCCACGCAGGGCTTCGATGATGCGGGGTATGTTGTTGTGCAGACCGCAGACGGCAGCAGCACATACGCGGCCCCGGCATCCGGCAACCTGACAGCCGGTCTGCATCCGGCAACCGCCACATCCGGCGGTACATCAGGCGGAGGGCTTGTTGCCGAGGAATCCGGCCTCGGCGTTTCCTACATCGCAAAGGTGTGCGGCAGCGCACCGGGAATAAATTTTTAAGGAGGTAGCAGCATGATTGATTCGGCTGGCTTCGCAGACCTGCGGGGCTATCTCAAACGGCGCATTGCCTGTGCGCGTTTCCGTGTCGGCTCGACCTACTACACCGTTCCGCTTTCCGGCATCGACATTCTGGCTGATGGTACTGTCCGCGCCAGAGTGTCCATCACCGGGCTGGGCGAGATTGCGGTGAATCGTGTGGAGCTGCTCAACTCGGACAATCAGGTCTGGGCGCACGAGGACGTAAACATCAAAATCTCGACAGGTCAGACTGGTATTCTGTACTGGTTCGACTTTACCTTTACCGAGAAGAAAAAGGAGGAATAACCGTGTACGCAAAAACGGTATGGCTTGACCATGTAACGGACAAGCCCGGTCTGTACGTCATCACCGACAACCATGACGGAACATGGACCATCACTCCCGCTGGCAAGGTGATGCAGCAGGGCACCCCTCAGGATCAGGCACATTTCAATAACATCGAGGCGGGCGTGTGGGACCTGTATGCTGCATTCGGTATGCTGCTCAACGAGGTTCGGCAGCGTGGCTGGCAGCTGGACGAAACGGTTGCTGGCATCGACAACACGTGGCAGATCGTGTCCGGCAGCGTTGGCTTGACCAATGCTCGTACCTATCCCTGCAACAACTCAAAAAAGAGCGTGTCGACGGGCAAAAACATGGGCAGCACCAGCTATCTGGTTATGACCGAACTGGTCAAATCCGATGGTCCGGTCGGGGATATTGAGGTCAGCGAGAAGCTGGTCAACGGCTTCAAGCTGGCCTACAACGGCTCCGCAAAGTCCGCCACCATCAAATACATCGCAATCGGAGGTACTCTGAAATGACCGTTATCGAGAAAAATTCCGGCACCAAGATTCCCTACGAGGTCGTCAAGAACAAAATCTGCTTCGATGATGACCTGACCATCAACCTCGCCAAGCGCGAGGACGACCGTGACATTCACATCGATGTGTGCTACGACAGCTATGGCGAGCTGGTCATCGGCGCAGCCGCCGGCCGCAGCTATGTGGCAGAAATCGATATCCCTGCCCGCCAGTACACCCAGCCGGAGCCCATTGAGGAAGTGACCGCAGACGGCGAGGAGAACGCCGAGGGTGGCGCCCGCATGGGCAACAGCACCCCGGCAGAGCCGATTCCGTTCTCCATGAACAATGTGACCCTGACCCTGTGGGCCATCGACTGATAGGAGGTAACTACTATGGCTGCAAATTTTGACCTGACCAATCTGGCCGTCACTGGCCTTGCACCCGGCAATGAGCTGATTTACGACAATGTCGGTATGCCGTCCATCATGGTTAAGGTCCCGAAGATGACCTACAAGCAGCTGGGCATGGGCGAATCCGCCGCCGTGCATCCGGCGTTCATCGTCAACGGGCAGGAAGTGGACGCAATCTACATTTCCAAGTACCAGAACATCGTGCAGGATGGCCGCGCATACTCTCTTGGCGGCGTTGACCCTGCGGCATCGCTGGATATGGACCACGCACGCCAGTATTGCGAGGCTAAGGGCGAGGGCTGGCACCTGATGACCCGCATGGAGTGGGGCTTGATTCAGCGCATGTGTGAGGCTGCCGGCTTCGTTCCGAAAGGCAACAACAACTATGGTCGCCACGACAGTGAATCGTTCTATAAGGCTATCCCGACCTATATGAGCGGCGATAAGATTGGTCGTGTCGCAACTGGTACTGGCCCGCTGACATGGTATCATGACAACAGCCCCAGCGGTATTTCTGGCCTGACTGGAAACGTATGGGAGTGGATGGGCGCAGTTCGTTCTGTGTATGGCGAAATCCAGTTCCTTGTCAACAATAACGGCGCAGACAGCGCACACAGCCAGTCTCCGACCTCGACCGAGTGGAAAGCTATCAGCTGCGTGGATGGTAGCTTTATCACCCCGGACGGAAAAGGCACCACCGCCAACTCCGTCAAGATTGACATCGTGGGCGGCAAACTTCAGTGGGCCAAGACCATCACCCACAAAAATGCGGATGGTGATTGGCCTAGCTGCACGTTTGGCTCCATCACTTGCAGTGCGGACATTGGCGCAAATGCAAAACTGCTGCTTCAGGCGCTGGGTATGATGCCTTATTCCAGCTCCGATCTGTGCGCAGGTCATACCTGTTGGTTCCGCAATAGCGATGAGGAGCGCGCTTTCTTGTCTGGTTGCGGCTGGCACAACCCCTCCAGCGGCCTCGGCTCGTTCCACGGCAGCTACCCGCGGTCCGGCGTGGACGGTGATGTCGGTTTCCGCGCCGCTTACTGCAAACTGCCGTCTGTGACCTGATGACTGCGCGGTAGCGCAGTCACGTTCCCCTCGACCCCGCGAAGCGGGGTCGTTTATAAAATTGATTTTTTCTGCATCGGTGGATTTTGCCGTTTTTTCGGTAAAATCCACCGAAAAGCAGATTTTCAAGCTGTTTTCTGTTATACTGACCCGCGTTCGGAAGGAGGTCTACCGCATGGAAGGAAAACAGGACGAACTTTTTACTGGTCCGACCCTACAAAAAATCGAGGATATGATGGAATATGCGTATCCTGTACTCCAGCAGTTCCCAAAATCCGAAAAGTTTGCGATGGCAGCCGACATAAAACTCGTTATGGATGTGATGCTTGAAAAGGCTGTGGAAGCGCAGAAAAAATACTTCAAAAAGACCACGTTGCAGGAACTGGACGTTGCAAACACAAAATTGCAGCACTACCTGCGTGTGGCATTTCGACTGCGGTTTGTTTCTATGCACAAGTACGAGGTATGGAGCAAGCAGCTTGTCGAAATCGGAAAGTTGTTGGGGAGTTGGCTCAATACCGTCAAGGCCAACTCGAAAACATAGGGAACCAGCCGTCACGCGCTTTCTTTTCTGGTTGCAGCTGGAACAACCCCTCCAACGGCCTCGGCTCGTTCAACGGCAACAACCCGCGGTCCAACGTGGACGATGATATCGGTTTCCGCGCCGCTTTGCCTCCAAGCCAGATACTGCAAGCTCAAGGGCTTGCTCTCAGTGCAGAGGTGATAAAGGGGCTGGTTCCCTTGGTTGCATTTCGCGGCCTAAAAATATTAGCCTCGCAGTCTGCGTTCCGACGCTATAAGCGTACGGCGCACGCTGTTCGGCGACCTCAAGGAGTTGGATTTTTTGGAAAAGCACCGACACGTTTTCGAGCGTTTTGCAACGTTCGACAATTTGTATGACGGTTACCGTAAGGCAAGTAAAGACAGGCGTTATCAGGGATGTGTGCTTAGGTACACCGACCACCTTGAGGAAAATTTGATAAACTCGGTGAATCAGCTTCAATGGCATGAATATCATGTTGGCGAACTTCACCAATTTTATGAATACTACCCCAAGAAGCGCATCATCAGCAGCCTGCCGTTCTATGACCGAGTGATAAACTGCGGAGCCTATAATGTTCTGTGGCCTATCTATTTGAAGTCTATGTACGAGTACAGCTACGGAAGCATCGATGAACGAGGGCCTCTAAAGGCGGCTTTTGACATTCAGCAATGGATGCGAAACGCAGCAAGGATGAATGGAGATTGGCGGGTCGTCAAGCTTGACATTGCCAAATTCTTCTTTCGGATTCCTGTTGATGTTCAGCTGCGAGAACTTACTCGTCCGCTGGACGACCCAGATATGGTGTGGTTTCTCGAAACGGCCGTCCGGGCGGATGGTCGTCCGTTGGGGCTTCCTGTTGACTGCACCGACGTAACCACAGCTGAACGCATATCCGGTGTTGGGATGCAGTGTGGGTCAATCATAAGCCAGATGACTGGAAATGTTGTTCTCACGCCTCTGGATCACTACATCAAGCGCACAATGCACGTTCCGTACTATGCTCGGTTTATGGATGATATGCTTCTGCTGGTCGATGGAAAAAAGGCAGCTTGGGAGGCAGTGGAAGAGATTGACGGATATCTCCGTGAAAATCTCGGCTTGCAGCTCAACAATAAAACTGCCGTTATTCCTCTCGGCCATGCGGTCGAGTTCGTCGGCCGCAAAATTTCCCCTGAAAAAATTGAACTGCGGCGGCAGACTTCTCTCGGCATGAAGAAGCATCTTCGGTATGTCCGAGAGGCCTACGCCCGCGGCGAGGTTCCCCTTGAGTACGCCCTGAGCGTGATTCAGAGCTATCTGGGCTTGATGCAGGGCTGCAACAACGATGCCCTGCGAAATCAGATTCTTGAGGACTACGTTCTGGTTCGCCACTCACAAGATATGCTGGATGCAGCAGAATAAAACCGATTGGCAGCTTCACCCGCCGGGGTGTGGCTGCCTTTTTTGTACAGGAGGTTCAGATGGATCAGCCTATCACGCGAGCCGAGCATGAGGAGTTCAAGCGGCGGCTCGAAGAAGAAAACTCTCGTCAGGACAGACGGATTGCTCTGCTGGAAGAAAGCGTGAGCAAAATGGGCGCACTGTCCACCTCTGTTGAAAAGCTGGCCTTGAGCATGGAAAGCATGGTCAGGGAACAGGAAAAACAGGGCAAGAGGCTTGAAACGTTGGAAAGCCGTGACGGTGAGATGTGGAGAAAGGCGGTCGGATATGTGCTGACGGCAATTCTCGGCATCGTCATTGGCTTTGTGTTCACCCAGATTGGCTTTTAGGAGGCGCAATCATGAGAGTCATTGTCTATCAGGCCAGCGACACATCTGCTCTGAGCAAGAACTTCACCCGCAAGGACTTCAAGTGTCCCTGCGGATGCAGCCGCCAGATGGTCGATTCGGAGCTGGTCGAAAAACTTCAGGCTATCCGGGATAAGCTGGGCAAGGCCATCAAGGTGACCAGCGGATACCGTTGCATCACGCACAATGCCAGCAAAACCGTTGGCGGAAGCCCAAATTCCAAGCACCGCTATGGTATGGCGGCAGACTGGCGCATGGTGAACCGCAGCATCAATCCTGTGGCCTTGGGCATCATCGCCGCCCAGTATTTCAAGGCGGTGGGCATCTACTGGTATGACGGCTGCGCTATCGTACACACCGATACCCGCGATGCAAAGGCAACGTGGCTGTGCGATGCCCCCCGGCACTACCCCAGCACCACCTACCTGAAATTCATCTTGCCGACCATCCGCCGGGGCTGCACCGGTGACACAAACCAGCCACGAAGATGCTCCAGCGGCTGCTGGGACTGACCCCGGACGGCATTTTCGGCGAGGGCACGGAGAACGCCTTGCTGAAAGCACAGGAGGCTCATGGACTGACGGTGGACGGCATCTGCGGCCCTGCCAGCTGGGAGGCCATTTCCGGGGCTTCCAAGTACCTGTGAAACATCCGATATAACCAACACAACAAAACGGCGCAGGGGTGGCTCCCCGCGCCGCTGATACTTATAGGAGGCAATATCATGGAAGCTATGCTGAACTTTATTCCCGCTCCCGTCGCCATCGTCCTGATGCTGGCGGGCTTTATCGCACTGGCAGTCGGGGGCATCCGGCTGGGCTACAAGGCCACCGTCAAGGATCTGGCTCTGGAACTGGTCAAAAAGGCCGAGCTGTCCATCATGGGCAGCGGTCAGGGCGCCAAAAAGAAGAAGCAGGTGTTCGCCGCTCTCCGCGCCAAGTGCCCGGCGGCTATCCGTTGGGCCATCACCGACGAGGTGCTGGATGCTGTCATCGAACACGCCTTTGATGTTATGACCGCAGCACTGGGCAAAAAGTCTTGACTGCTGCATGAGTGCCGTGTAAAATAGAGGCACTTGAAAAGCTTCGGCTTTTGTAGAGAGCGGCCCGGCATGGTCCACTCTTGATTTTATATTTGGCTACCTCGGTAGCGCGCAAAAATCCCCCTGCATTGACCTTCGGGCCAGTGTAGGGGGATTTTTTGTTTATCGGATGGTGTTGTAGAATTCAATCAACTTGGACAGCTTTTCAACGTCCGACTTTTCCATGCCAGAAAGTATCTTGACTGCCTTTTCGGAAAGACCGGTAGTGTCACACGAAATTCTAATATCGGTATCTATCACGCTTGCGTCGGTCAGACCCAGCAGATAATCGGCGGTGACGCCGAAATATTCCGCGAGTTTCATAATGGAATCTCCTCTTGGGGTTTTGTTTCCGTTTTGCCAATCAGACAAAACTCCGACCGATACATTCAAATCCTTCGCCAGCGAACGCACGGTGATTCCCTTTGCATCAATAAGAATTCTCAACCTCGGAGCAAATTTTTCAATGTTACTCATTTTACTTCGCCTCTTTCCATAAATCTCCGTTGTACACGCGAACCAGCACCCAGTCAGACAAGGGCTTGACGTTGCCGCCCCAGTCCCGGAGGGCTTCATCGGTACCGCAAGCCTCGCAGATGTACACGCCCTTGGCGTGGCGGCTCAGTGCTCCGTGGGTCAGCTTGTCCGGCATCCTCTCGCCACAGCGGGGGCACAGCGGCCAGCCCTGCTGCTGATCGGCCTGCATCCGGGCAATAATCTTTTCGTCTGTCATCGTTCAAACCCTTCGTTTATACTTTGGATGTTGTGAAAGTTCGTCCATTCGTTCCAGTGCGACATGCTGCCCCGCCGGGGACATTGCCCTGAAATACCGAAGAAGCTGCTGTTCATTGCCGGATAGGCTGTTGTCATCGTACTCTCCCTTTTCCAGCCATTTTGCATCTACACCCAATGCGTCCGAAAATCTTCTGATGGTATCTGGCTTCGGATGTTCTTCGTTTCGCTCATACCTCCCGACAAGAGAACCGGATATTCCCATTTTTTGGCCAAGCTGCTCCATAGACAGGTGTTGCTTCTTTCGTGTTTCTCTCACTCTGAAACCGAAATTTTCAGTCATTCCCATTGATGGGAGGAATGTACCAATCGGCATTTCCAACGCCTGTGCTATTTTCTGGAGTGCTTCAATTTTTGGCGTTCTGACCCCGCGCTCGTATTGCTGGATTGTAATAGTTGCCATTTCAACTTTTACGGCAAGTTCTCCCTGCGTCAGACCTCTAATCTGACGCATCGCCTTGATTTGTTCGCCCATCGACATAATTATGCACCTCCCTTAATGTCTGGAAATTGCTCTCTCAATAAGTCCTTGTATGGTCTGCGAAGTTGTTCGCCTGCCCAATTCCAATGTTGCTCCGCATACACTGTCAGGCTCTCAGCATACTTTGCGGCGGAGTGAGCGTCAAAGAACACCTTGCTGCCGACCTCAGCCATCTTGTAGTGATAGGGCGTATTGAAGCCTCCCGGATTCTTCCCGACCAGCTTCACCTCGGTGTACCCGCCTTTCAGAAAACCCACAACTGTGGCCTCGCAGACGCAGGATTCGCTCAACGGGGCTGCGCGCTCTGGAACGTAGTAGAGGTGTTCACATACATGGAACATCGTGTCGCCGATTTCCGGCTTTCTTCCCATGCGCATTTTACGCTCCTTTCTTACTTCATGTTCTGGCGTTCCCAAGCGACCAAGCGGCAAAATTCCTCGCGGGACATGGATTCCGGCTTGCTGGTCTTGATGTGGTTCTGCTGGCCGAAAATCTCCAACTGCTCGATGTTGTCCAGGCTTTGGGTGATGATTTTCGCCGGGCGCCAAACCTCGCTGCCAGGGATCTCTATGCGGTGCAGATACAGATTGCTGTCAAAATACCAATCGCTCTTGATGTACCGTTCTTCGGCATCCGTTCCCTCGATGGCCTCGATGTACTTGCTCAGCGCACCGAAGACTTCCAGCCGGGTGGGTGCTTTGTCAAGGTCGGTCACATCAAAGAGTTTGATGTAGGAGATCCGGCCACGTTCAACGGCAAACTCCTCGATGGTGCCGGAATACTTGTAAAGTTTCATCGTCATATCCTCCGAATGCCCGTATAGCCAGATAGCACAGCTTGATTTATTCGGTTATGCGGCTTCGCTCTCGCTCTCTGCGAGGAATGCAGAGGTCAGATGGAGCCGGGCGGTTTTGAATTCAGGTCCACGCATTCCCAGACGCTTGGTCAGCACCCGGAGCATGAGGTCGTGTTTCTGCTGCTGGGTGTACCCGGCAACGGATTTGAAGTGGAGATTGTCGTGGTCACAGTTGATAGCCCATGCGCTCATTGCCAAGCAGAACTGGACGTAGGCTTTGATGCGGCCGGCATGAGTTGTTCCGTTGAACAGCCGGAACTCCACGGTGCCCTTTGTGAAGAATGCATGGAGGTTGATTCCGTGATACCGGGTGCTGTTGTAGTGGGAAGAATCCACGCCTCCATCATATCCGTCATTCACCACGCTGTACCAGATGCGCTCTGCATCGTTCCGGCTTGCCCGGCCGTTCTTCTTCATTTCACGGAACAGTGCAGGGTTGATTTTGTGGCACCAGTGGTCTGCGCGGTTGCCGATCTGCAGGGCTTCGTAGAACAGATCCTGCCGCCCGGTGGCGAAGTTCAGCAGCCGGCAGAGGCTTTCGGGCGTGTGGTTCGCACCGTCAACGTGGACGTGGATACCACAGGAGCTGTTCGCCATGGCACCCTTCTTGACCAGTGCCCGGATGACCTCTTGCAGGTCGGTGATGTCCTCGTACTGGAGAATCGGGGTCACGACCTCGCAGCGGTAGGTATCGTCTGCCTCTACGATTGCACCACCTCTGCGCCGCCGGGGAGTGATGGAACCGTCTCTCATGCACTTCCATACGCGGCCTTTGCTATCCTTGGCCTCGTACGTCTGGTAGGTACCACCTGCAAAGTGGATGCCGCCGACACCGAAGTAGTTGGCGATGACGGAGGCGGCTGTTCCGCGGGAAACGCCCGTCATTTCAATCTCAACGCCGAAGTTCTGGCTCTGAATCGTGACCATCTTTGCGCCCTCCCCTTAGTGCAGCTGTGCAGCGTGCTTGTGGTAGGTGACGGTGTAGCGGCCACCGTGCTTGACGACCTTGATATCGTCCATCTTCACGCGCCGGACACCGAACTTCTCGTGGATGTACTTTTTGACCATCGGAGCGGCCTTTGTGGTCACATCCACCGCACTGTCATTCTGGCGGCGGCTCTTGTAGCGGTCAAACCGCTTCTCCTCGGCGGCGTTTGCTTCCTCCTCTGTGCCGTAGAATCCATCCTGTGCACGGTTGTTCAGACGGTAGAACTTCTTGCTGCTGATGACCTCCAGACGCTCATTCCAGACGGTGCTCCAGCGGTCTTCCTGATTGGGCTTGATGTCGTCCTTGACCCGGCCAACAATCAGCTCCACACCCTCGGTGCCGAGGTAGTTGTTGAACGTGGTGAGCAGCACCCGGATGATCTCGGTGCCGTTGGTGAGGTCGATGTGAGCGACCTCGCCCTGGCTTCCGCCCATCGTTCCGGCGTTGATGTAGTAGCCCTGCGCCATGTAGCTGCTGGCTGCTGCGGTGAACTCGCGGTTAATGTCAATGAACTTCATGCTGTTACCCTCTTGTCTTTCTGGCCTTACTCTGTTAAAATAGAGGGCGGCCGGGGTAAGGCTCCCGGCTCGCCGTTGGTTCGGTGTTGAAGATCAGTTGCTTTGGACGGTGGCTGGTCTTCTTTTTTTATTCTTCCATAATCTTCTTGACGCTCTCACGGAGCTCTTCCAGCGTGTCGCATTTCTCAATGAGTTCGAGGATTGCTTTGAGCAACGCCTTGGTTACGTTCATGTCTTCCATTCACCTCACTCCTTTCTGTAAGGGGCTTTCGCTCTCTGCCTTACATCTACATTGTACACCTTTTCGGTTTACTTGTCAATAGTTTTGATAAACTTTTTTGATTTACTTTGAAACAAAAGAGGTTGACAAGTAATTGATTTTGGTGTACCCTATACATGAAAGGAGTGGATGAACACATGACAGTGTCGGACATCATCAAGGGGCTGCTTTCCATGACAGGGAAGAAGCAGACAGATCTGGCCGAAGTCCTTGGTATGAGCAGCAAGCAGGCAATGAGCAACAAGGTGCGCATGAACCGCTGGTCGGCGGATGACCTTATCAAGGCAGCAGAACTGTGCGGCGGCAAGGTTGCAATCATCATGCCGGATGGGCAGACCATCCAGCTGCGCAATGATGAAGATGAAAAAAGCCCGGACGCATAACGTGCATCCGGGCAGGAGATGGGGGGTTACTTCTTGCGAGACTTGCTCACGGTCTGGGGGATATGGCGCACCTCTTTGACCCTGCGCTCGATGTTGTGCTCTCGCACAATGAGGTCTTCGAGGTCACAGTCCAGTGCCTCACAGATGAGGTCGAGGTCGTCCAGATTTACACGCTCCGCAAAATCGTGGTACAACTCGTTGATAGTCTGACTGCGAATCCCTGTGACACGAGCAAGGTCGCTCTGTGTCATCCGCCGTTCGCCAAGGCGGGTTGACAGCAAAATCCTAATCATAGCCTTTGGTCTCCTTTGTTGCTGATTTTAGCCGATTTGTGGTCGGCTTGTCTGCATTTTGGCAAGAAACCCTCTATTTCGGCAAGTTTTTCCGAAATACGGAAAATTCTAACACAAAAAAGAAAAACGCCCGCACAATCCGAAATGGAAAGTGCGGGCGTTTTTTATGCAATATTGCTTAGAACTTGATTAAACGCTTGGAATCTCACAAAACAAAACGAACACGTTGCCGACCATTTGAATGGTGACCTCGTGTTCGTTTTGCTCTTCATTGGTGGAGATTACCGGGATCGAACCGGTGACCTCTTGCATGCCATGCAAGCGCTCTCCCAGCTGAGCTAAACCCCCAGATGTTTGTCCTCGTGCCTTACGACGTGTGTAATTATACCAGCCGGAGGGGCGCTTGTCAACAGGTTTTTGAAAATTTTTTGCAGCAAAAGATCCCCGCAGGGCGTGTGCCCGGCGGGGATCGAAAAGCGGAAAAGTGCTCTTTTTTGGAAAACTACGCCTTAGCGTGCCTGACGGTCAAAGATCTGCGGAGCCACGCGGCACAGCAGCACAGCGGCCACCATGGTGAGCAGGGTCTCGGGCAGCATATAGCTGCCGTTGTAGGTCAGGCTGTAAGTCCATGCGGCCAGACCATCATTCAGGTTGCCCCACACCAGCACGCCGGACAAAAAGCTGCACATAAAGCGCAGGAAACCGGCGGCAAAGGTGCCTACGGCTACGCCCACGGTGCGGTTCTTGAAGGGGCGGGCGAACAGCTCGGCCAGACCCAGTGCCATAAAGGCCAGCACATAGTCCAGCAGCACCTCACCGAGGAAGTAGAGGAAGGTGGAAGCGGGAGGAGGGTAGAAGCCCATGATCATTTGCAGGCAGGCGTTTACAAAACCGGTGAACAGGCCCCACTTTGCGCCGTGGCGGAAGGACACCAGCACGAAGGGCAGCATACTCAGCAGGGTAACGCTGCCGCCGTTGGGCATGGTGAAGAACTTGATGTTGGAAAGCACAGTGCCCAGAGCAATCATCAGGGCGCATTCCACCAGAATACGGGTCTTGGAATAGGTTTTGGACATGATGAAAAGATTCCTCTCTCATAGTAGTACACAAAAACAAAATGCGCCTGCTGGCAGCAGACGCATGGAGGTTTGTTGAACGTACCGGACAGTTCCGCAAACTCCCTACGCCGGCATTGCCCGGATCAGGTAAAGGGTACTCCGCGCGATGCGGATCTCAGCCTTACGGCACCCCTGTTTTTATGTCCGCCCACAGTATACGCGCCGGGGGACAAAATGTCAAGCCCGCAGACATATTCCGCCCCGGCGGCGCGTATGTTATACCATTGCAAAGCTGGAACGCAGGGAGGCGGGATATGAAAGCCGATCCGGAACAGCGCGCCGTGCAGCTGGGCGAGTACATTGCCGCCCACAACGCCACGGTGCGGGCAGCGGCGGCTGCGTTCGGGTGCAGCAAGTCCACCGTGCACAAGGACGTTGCCGTGCGGCTGCGCAGCATCAGCCCTGCGCTGTACGGGCAGGTGCGTGCCGTGCTGGCGCGCAACAAGGCCGAGCGTCACCTGCGGGGCGGGGCTGCCACCCGGCGCAGATACAGCCGCCGCTAAACCCCAAAAAGACCGCTGCATTGTGCAGCGGTCTTTTTTGAGCCACTTTTTCATGGAGGGCGCAGCGAAAAGCGGCTGCTTTTATCCCCCGGTGTGGAACTGCTGCAATGCACCTTTTTCCAGCCGGCTTACCTGTGCCTGACTGATGCCGATCTCCTGCGCCACCTCCATCTGGGTCTTACCGCGCAGATACCGCAGCTCCATAATGCGCTTTTCCCGGGGCGTAAGGGCGGCTACCGTGTCCCGGAACTGCAACCCGCTGATCCAGCTTTCCTCGCTGTCCGGGTCGCGCACCTGATCGATGACATACATCGCATCGCCGCCGTCGGTGTACACCGGCTCGTCAAGGCTGAGCGGCTCCACCACCGATTCCAGCGCGGCGGTCACCTCGCGCCGGGCAAGGCCCGCTGCGGCGGCGATCTCGTCCATGGTGGGCTCGCGCCCCAGCTGCTTTTCCAGCGATTCCCGCGCCTGCATGGCGCGATAGGCGGTGTCCCGCAGGGTGCGGCTTACCCGCAGGGCGTTGTTGTCCCGCAGGAATCGCCGTATCTCCCCGATGATCATCGGCACGCCGTAGGTGGAAAAACGCACCGGCTGCGCGGGGTCAAAATTGTCGATGGCTTTGATCAGCCCGATGCACCCCACCTGAAACAGATCGTCCAGATTTTCGCCCCGCTGGGCAAACCGCTGCACCACGCTGAGCACCAGCCGCAGGTTGCCCTCCACCATCCGCGCCCGGGCAGCTTTGTCCCCGGCGTGGGCAAGGGTGAGCAGCTGACGCTTTTCCGCTTCGGTCAGCACAGGCAGCTGCCCCGTGTTCACACCGCATAGCTCCACCTTGTTGTACATCCAAACGCCCCCGGTCTTTTAGCTTTACCGGAAGTATGGCTCTGTGCGCTGGGCGCTATGCGTGGAAAAAATTGAGCGCCCCTCCGCAAAAGAGGGGCGCATTATAGACAAACCTGATACACGTTCCCACGCGGAATGTCAAGCGCGGCTACTCGCTTTCAAGGCGGGTTTTCAGGGTGTGGATGATGCGCTTTTCCAGCCGGGAGATATAACTCTGGCTGATGCCAAGGGCGTCGGCGGCTTCCTTCTGGGTGCGCTCCACGCCGTCGGTAAGGCCGAAGCGCAGCTCCATGATCTGCCGCTCCCGGGGCGAGAGCTGCTCCACCGAGCGGCGGAGGCTGGCCCGCTCGGCGTCCTGCTCAAGGCGCTGGCCCACCTGATTCTCCTCGCTGCTCAGCACGTCCGACAGCAGCAGCTCGTTGCCGTCGCCGTCGATGTTCAGCGGCTCGTCGATGCTGGCCTCCTGCCGACGGTTGGAGCTTTTGCGCAGGTACATCAGGATCTCGTTGCCGATGCAGCGGCTGGCGTAGGTGGCAAGCTTGATGCTGCGGGCAGGGGTAAAGGTGTTTACCGCCTTGATCAGCCCGATGGTGCCAATGCTTACCAAGTCCTCGGCGGGCACGCCGCTGTTTTCGTACTTTTTTGCCAGATACACCACCAGCCGCAGGTTGTGGGTGATCAGCTCCTCGCGGGCGGCGGCGTCCCCGGCGGCCATGCGGTCAAGCAGGGTTTTTTCTTGCTCGGGGGTCAGGGGCGGGGGCAGGCTGGGCCCGCCCGCCAGATAATGCACCGCGCCGCAGTAGCGCAAACGCCCCCACAGCCGCTGCCACATCTGCCGGAAAAACTGCAACATGGATATCCCTCCTGTGCACCATTTATTATATGTACTATAAGAGGAGCGTGCTCGCCCTCTCAGGCGCTAACGCGCCAGCTCTCCCAAAGGGAGAGCCCTTGGCATAGCGGCAAAGTTTCCGGTCAAGCCGTGAAGTTCTCGGTTGCGCCAGAGCCTCTCCCTTTGGGAGAGGTGGATGCGAACGCAGTGAGCAGACGGAGAGGGCGAGGATGCTTGCCGCAGAGCAGCTGTTCCCGGGCATAAAGTAAAGGATAAGTATTATGGCAGAACAACTCTGGAAGGGTCGGTTTTCCAAGGCGGTGGACAGCCGCGTCAACGACTTCAACTCCTCCATCCGCTTCGACCAGCGGATGATCGCGCAGGATATGCGCGGCAGCGGCGTCCATGCCGCCATGCTGGCACGGCAGGGCATCATCTCGGAGCAGGACTGTGCGGATATCCTCAGCGGTCTGGCTTCCATCGCGGACGACCTGTCCAGCGGTGCGCTGACCATCGACCCCGCCGCCGAGGACGTGCACACCTTTGTGGAGCAGACGCTGACCGCCCGTATCGGGGATGCGGGCAAGCGGCTGCACACCGGCCGCAGCCGCAACGATCAGGTGGCGCTGGATATCCGCCTGACTTTGCGGGATTACAGCAAGACCCTGCAGGCTTACATCGTGGAGCTGGTGCGGGTGCTGTGCAAAAAGGCAGCGGAGAACACCGCCGCCGTCATGCCCGGCTATACCCACCTGCAGCGCGCCCAGCCCATCACCTTCGGCCATGCGCTGATGGCCTACGCTTCCATGCTGCTGCGCGACCTTGACCGCTTTGCGGACGCCACCGCCCGCATGGACAGCCAGTGCCCGCTGGGCTCTGGCGCACTGGCGGGCACCACCTACCCGCTGGACCGGGATTTCACCGCCGAGAAGCTGGGCTTTGCCGCACCCTGTGCCAACAGTCTGGACGGCGTGTCCGACCGTGATTTCTGTATCGAGCTGGCAAGCGCCATCTCCATCTGCATGATGCACCTGTCCCGCCTTTCGGAGGAGATCATCCTGTGGTGCAGCTGGGAGTTCAAGTTCATCGAGCTGGACGATGCCTTTACCACCGGCTCGTCCATCATGCCCCAGAAAAAGAACCCGGATGTCACGGAGCTGATCCGCGGCAAGACCGGCCGGGTGTACGGCGACCTGAACACCCTGCTGGTGATGATGAAGGGCCTGCCGCTGGCCTACAACAAGGATATGCAGGAGGACAAGGAAGCCATCTTTGATGCAGTGGATACCTTGGAACTCTGTCTCAAGACCATCACCCCCATGCTGGATACCATGAAGACCCTGCCCGCCAATATGCGCCGCGCCGCCGCAAAGGGCTTTATCAACGCCACCGACTGCGCCGACTACCTGACCAAGAAGGGGATGCCCTTCCGGGATGCTTACAAGCTGACCGGCTGCATGGTGTCGGACTGCATTGCCGCCGACAAAACGCTGGAAGAGCTGACCCTGACCCAGTTCCAGAGCTACAGCCCGCTGTTCGGGGCCGATATCTATGATGCCATCGACCTTGTGCACTGCTGCGAGGGACGCACCAGCTACGGCGGCCCCAGCGCCGCCAGCGTAGAAAAGCAGATCGCGCTGGCAACGGCGCGGCTGGACGCATGGGAGGAGGAAAACGCATGAAGGTAAAGGTATTTATTGATGGCTCTTCCGGCACCACCGGCCTGCGCATCGCCGACCGTTTGGCAGCCCGGCCGGAGATCGAGCTGCTGTCCATCTCCGCCGAAGGGCGCAAGGACGTGCACGAGCGGGCAAAGGTCATCAATTCTGCCGACCTTGCCTTCCTCTGCCTGCCGGATGCAGCTTCTAAAGAAGTCATGCCCCTGCTGCGCCCGGACGTGAAGGTGCTGGACACCTCCACCGCCTTCCGCACCGATGCCGCATGGGACTACGGATTCCCGGAGCTGAAGGGGCAGAAGGCAAAAATTCAGAACTCTTACCGCGTGGCAGTGCCCGGCTGCTATGCCAGCGGCTTTATCAGCATTGCCCGCCCGCTGGTGGAGCTGGGGCTGGTGGCAAAGGACTACCCCTTCAGCTGCACCGGCATCTCCGGCTACTCCGGCGGCGGTAAAAAGATGATCGCGGACTACGAAAGCCCCGACCGCCCGGCGCACAGCAAGCTGGATGCGCCCAAGAGCTACGGCCTGAGCCTTGGCCACAAGCATCTGCCGGAGATGCAGAAGATCAGCGGCCTTGCGCACACGCCGATGTTCGTGCCGGTGGTGTGCGACTACTACTGCGGGATGCAGGTGCTGGTGCCGCTGGACCTTGGCCTTGCGGGCACCACTGCCGAAGCCGTAGCTGCCGCCCTTGCGGACTACTACAAGGACGCCGCCACCGTCAAGGTGCACGGCCTGAACGAGCCGCTGCCGGAAAACGGTCTGTACTCCAATGCCATGGCGGGCACCGACCGCATGGAGCTGTACCTGACCGTGAACGCCGCCGGAGATCAGATGATGCTGGTCTCGCTGTTTGATAATCTGGGCAAGGGCTCCTCCGGTGCCGCCGTCCAGTGCATGAACCTGATGCTGGGTCTGGAAGAGACCAAAGGGCTGGAATAAACTTGTATCGCACACGGGCAGCGTCCTCGCCCTCTCCGTCACCTACGGTGACACCTCTCCCAAAGGGAGAGGCCTTGGCAAAGAGATGAACTTTGCGTGGACTGCCAAGGGCTCCCCCTTTGAGGGCCGACTTCCCCCGGCCGGGGGAAGATGTCGCGCAGCGACAAAAGGGGGAATCTGGCATCGCGCAGCGATGACTGAGAGGGCGAGCCCGCTGAAAATGGCAAGAGCAAGGCAACGACTAAGCTGAAAGATTTTGCATATCGCTTTTATGTCACAATTTGTACGCATTTCCAGCAAATAAGGGCGGATGTAAAAAATCTATACACCGGGCAAAGTTTGTTTGTTGTTCAAGTTCACTTTGCGGGGTATACTGTTGCCATAGACAGCAGCACGACGAAGGCTGTGAAAAGATATTTTTGAAGCAGGGAGGCTTTTTTATGTACTATTCCAGTGGCAACTACGAAGCTTTTGCAACCCCCAAAAAGCCGGAGGGCGTGGATCATAAATCCGCTTATATCATCGGCTCCGGTCTGGCAGCCCTGACCGCTGCCTGCTATCTGGTGCGTGACGGCCAGATGAAGGGCGAGCACGTCCATGTGTTTGAAAAGAACGCACTGGCAGGCGGTGCCTGCGATGGCTACAAGTATGATATCGGCTATGTGATGCGCGGCGGCCGCGAGATGGACAACCACTTCGAGGTCATGTGGGATCTGCTGCACTCCATCCCGTCTCTGGAGACCGAGGGTGCCAGCGTGCTGGACGAGTATTACTGGCTGAACAAGGAGGACCCCAACTTCTCCTTGTGCCGTGCCACCGTCAACCGCGGCGAGGATGCCCACACCGATGGCAAGTTCGGCCTGTCCGATAAGGGTGCCATGGAGATCATGAAGCTGTTCTTCACCCCGGACGAGCAGCTGCAGGATAAGAAGATCACCGATTTCTTCGATGACGAGGTGCTCAACACCAACTTCTGGATGTACTGGCGCACCATGTTCGCCTTCGAGAACTGGCACAGCGCTTTGGAAATGAAGCTGTACCTCAAGCGCTATATCCACCACATCGGCGGTCTGCCGGACTTTACCGCCCTGCGCTTTACCCGCTATAACCAGTACGAGTCCATCATCCTGCCCATGGTGCGCTATCTGGAAAGCTTTGGCGTGCAGTTCCACTACAACACCAAGGTCACGGATGTGAAGTTCGATATCCAGAAGGGCCGCAAGCTGGCAAGCTCTGTCACCGTGGAGCACGCGGGCGAGACTTCTAACATCGATCTGACCGAGAACGATCTGCTGTTCATCACCAACGGCGGCTGCGTGGAAAGCTGCACCGTGGGCGCACAGAATAAGGCCACCGGTTTCGACCCCACCATCCAGCCCGGCAACGGCTGGGATCTGTGGAAGAAGATCGCCGCACAGGATCCCTCCTTCGGTCACCCGGAAAAGTTCTGCTCCGAGCCGGAGCTGAGCAACTGGGAAAGCGCTACCATCACCACACTGGACGACAAGATCCCCCAGTATATCCGCAAGATCTGCAAGCGCGACCCCTTCAGCGGCCACACCGTCACCGGCGGCATCGTCACCGTCAAGGACTCCAGCTGGCTGCTCAGCTGGACGCTGAACCGTCAGCAGCAGTTCAAGGATCAGCCCAAGAACCAGCTGTGCGTCTGGGTGTACGGCCTGTTCAGCGATAAGCCCGGCGATTACGTCAAAAAGCCCATGCGTGACTGCACCGGCCGCGAGATCTGCATGGAGTGGCTGTACCACATCGGCGTGCCCGAGGATCAGATCGCTGAACTGGCAGAGCACAGCGCCAACACCGTGCCTGTGATGATGCCCTATATCGATGCTTTCTTCATGCCCCGTGCCATGGGCGACCGTCCCGACGTTGTGCCCGAGGGTGCTGTGAACTTTGCCTTCCTTGGCCAGTTTGCCGAGACCGCCCGCGATACCATCTTTACCACCGAGTACTCCATGCGCACCGGTATGGAAGCTGTGTACACCCTGCTGAACATCGACCGCGGCGTGCCCGAGGTCTGGGGCAGCACCTACGATGTGCGCGCCCTGATCGATGCCACCGTGAAGCTGCGCGACGGTAAGAAAATCACCGACATGGATCTGCCGCTGATCCCGCGTCTGGCTTTGAAGGAGGCTTTGAAGAAGATCGAGGGTACCGACCTTGAGAAGTTCCTCAAGGAGTATAACGCCATCTGATATTTCCTCTCCTCCGATAGACCCGGCAACGGGTCAACATCCCCCTAAAAAAGACCTCTCCGCTGCTCTGCGACAGGGCACGGGGAGGTCTTTTTTGTATAGGATTTGTGTAAAAATGGTACAATGTGTGTCAAAATAAAGCGGGACGTGAAAATTATTTGTGCCAAAAGAACGATTTTGGCTTGTCTGCGGCGGCGTTCTGTGCTATGCTAGAGCTATTGAAAGGGCAGGAGGGAAGAGCCTGCCCCAAATGCGATACGCCAAAAATAAAAGGAGGTCGTTTTCCTGTGAAACAACTTATTTCCCGTCGCAGCTTTTTAAAGGCTGCTGGTGTGACCGCTGCCGCTGCATCCATGGCCATCGGTGCGCCCGCCGCATCGGCCTGCTGGCTTGGTGATAAGTCTGACGTCACCATCCTGTACACCAACGATGTCCATACTTACATCGACAAGCAGAGCCCCAAGCTGACCTACGCCGCCATTGCCGACCTGAAGCAGAGCTATCAGAACGCCGGTAAGGACGTGCTGCTGGTGGACGCAGGCGACCATGTGCAGGGCACTGCCTATGGCTCTATGGACGAGGGCGCTTCCATCATCAAGCTGATGAACGCTGCCGGTTACGATGTCGCCACCCCCGGCAACCACGAGTTTGACTACGGCATGGACCGCGCCAAGGCCATCATGAAGGAAGCCGACTTCCCGTACCTGTCCTGTAACTGGGTAGACCTGCGCACCGGCCTGCGTGTGCTGCCCTCCGTCAAGGTGTTCGTGCGCGGCGGCAGACGCATTGCCTTTGTGGGTGTGACCACCCCCGAGACCTTTACCAAGTCCACCCCTGCCTACTTTATGGACAAGGCACAGCGCAAGTACATCTACGACATTCAGGGCGGCGAGGACGGCAAAAAGCTCTATGACGCCGTGCAGAAGGCCATTGATAAGGCAAAGCTTCTGGCAGACGTGGTCATCGGTCTGGGCCATCTGGGCGTAGACCCCTCTTCCTCTCCGTGGACCAGTGAGGAAGTCATTGCCCACACCAGCGGCTTTGACGCCTTTATCGACGGTCACTCCCATACCGTAATGGAGAACAAGCAGGTGCAGGATGCCTCCGGCAAGGCGGTCACCCTGACCCAGACCGGTTCTTACTTTGCCAACGTTGGCGAGATGACCATCGCTGCGGACGGCACCATCACCACCAAGCTCATCCCCACCCACGAGGGTATGGATGCAACGATCGCTGCCATGCAGACCAGCTGGGTGAACACCGTGGACGATATGCTGGGCGAGAAGATCGCTGTGGGCGACAGTGATTTCTATGTTTCCGACCCTGCCACCGGCAAGCGCCGCATCCGCTCTGCCGAGACCAACCTCGGCGACTTTGTGGCCGACGGCATCTACGCCTACTTCAACGAGGTGGAAAAGCTGCACTGTGATCTGGCCATCATGAACGGCGGCGGCATCCGCGCCGACGTGCCCGCAGGCGACTGGACCTTCAAGACCTGCAAGCAGGTCAGCCCCTTTGGCAACGTGGCCTGCCTGATGTCGGTCACCGGCAAGCAGATCCAGGACGCATTGGAGTTTGCAGCCCGCTTTGCAGGCGAGGGCGGCAAGGAGAACGGCGGCTTCCTGCAGGTGGCAGGTGCTACCTACGAGATCCACACCGATATCCCCAACACCGTGCAGACCGACGAGAAGAATGTCTGGATCGGCAGCGCCACCGGCACTCCGCGCGTGCAGAACGTGAAGATCTACGATAAGGCTTCCGGCAGCTATCTGCCGCTGGACCCGGGCGCTACCTACGCGCTGGCCGGCATGAACTACACCCTGCGCAATCTGGGCGACGGCTTTGCCATGTTTGACGGCGCAGAGCTGATCAAGGACTATGTGTCCGAGGATTATCTGGTGATGTCTACCTACGCTATGATTTTTGACGGCGCAGATGCTGCGGGTCTGCCGCACCTGTCCAGCGCCAACAGCCCGCTGGCCGCTTACCCCGGCTACCTGCTCAACTACGAGCAGCCCTACGGCGCAGGCCGCATTACTATTCTGTAAAAGAAAGCTCTTTATTAAGGCAAAATCAACGGTATAGCAAAAAACCGGGCAGTCTGCGGGCTGCCCGGTTTTTGTGTGTGCGGGTGCGAACGATTGGAAATGCGCTCCGCTCCGCTCTGCGCATAATTAGCGGAATCGGTTTTTTTATTCGGGATTCAGAAAAGCCTGTGGGCTTTTCTGAATCCCCTTTTCACCAGTGGGGTCGTAGAGGTCAACTGCATTTTGTGATTTAGACTGCTCTTTAACCATTGCGGCCCCTCCTGTGAAAATAGCGTTTGGAGCACTCCGCAGAGTGCGACAAACGCGAAATAAAAATAATCTTTCCGCTATTTATGCGCAGAGCGCAGCGGAGCGCATTCTCAATCGTCCACACCTCCCGGGGAACACCCTCTCAGAGGGAGCTGGCAAAGCCGTAGGCTTTGACTGAGGGAGTTTTTATCACGCACTTACAATATACCCCCCCCCGTATGGTGATTTTGCCCATATTTTTGTACCAAATTTTGGCAGATGCGGCGGGCGAAAATGCTTTATTTCCATAAACTTTAGTGTTATACTCAACTTGGCCTTTTGTCCGTTCCGGCTGTTCCATTTGGGGGAATAGCCGGGCAAATCGATCAACAAAGGAGAGGATATCATGAAAAAACGCATCGTGAGCATGATACTGGCGCTCAGTATGGTGCTCTCCATCCTCCCGGTATCTGCATTTGCAGATGCTGGGACGTCTGCTGCGGCAGCAGAGACGACAGCTGCCGGTACGAACGAGGAAACAACAAATTCCGTCGTTACGATCGAGATCGGCGCGGACGGTCTGCCCGAAAAGCAGTCCGGCACCGGCTGGAGCTACGACAGCTCCAACAACTGGCTGACCATCACCGGCGTTGAAAACGCAAAGACAGAGTACATTCTGGATGGCGATGATGCCAGCTGCAATGTGGCCATCTCGACTTCCAGCAATGAAGTATATCTGCTGGACGGCGTGGTCAAGGGCCAGCTTTGGATCAAGAACCCGAATGCCTGTGTTCTGGGCGGCAGATACGCCGAAGCAGTGCTGGAAAACGGCACCATTGACGGCGGCACCTACGGTAAGCTGACCGAGAACGGCGGCAGCGTCAAGGGCGGCTACTTCAAGGATATTTCCGGCCTGAAGTCTGCTACGCAGCAGCAGGCACACAAGCTGATCCTGCCGGAGGGCTGCACCCTGAACGGCCAGCCGGTGACCGGGGATGTGTATATGCTCAAGCGGTACAGCGATCACAGCCTGAAGCTGGAGGTGCAGTACGCCCCCGGCTGCGTTGCATGGGCGGCAGCAATCGGTGGTATGTCCGACATCCGCTCCCTGCCTGTAGGTATCAGCAACGCCTCCTTGGACGGCTGTGGCACGGTTTCCATCAGTGCAGACGGTACAACGATCTCTGCCGAGGTCAGTATGTTCCCGCCGCTTTTAGAGAGCAACGCACCCATAGCACTGACTCCGATCCCGTCTATGGACAAGGAACTGAGTTTTACCGATAAGGGTACGCCCGATGTGAACGGTGTGCCCTGTGTGTACAGTCTGGACGAGGGCATGGATCAGTTCTGCAAATACTATGGCAAGGGCTGGACTTATACCTGCTACCCCAATGTCGCCAGTGCGACCGGACAACTGAAGCTTGGGGATCAGGGCGGTAAGGTGATCGATTTCAGCCAGCTGAGCGCAGTGCCCATCAACTGCTCTGTCAAGCTTTCGAATGCTACCGTGACCGGCGGCATCATCCGTCAGGCTAACTTCAAAAATGTCACGATCGAGGGCGGCACCTTTGATTACCTCTACTGCGCGGGCAAGTGCACCATTTCCAATGTAGTGGCCCAGAGCTTCGAGTGGGATGGCGGCGACCTTGCCATTTCCGACACCGTTCTGTGCAAGCTGTCTGGCAACGGCATAGAGAATGCGCTTGCCGATGGCCAGAAGCTCAGCACGCTGACCGTGCGCAACGGCGGTGTGACTGCGATCAACGGCAGAGACCTGCCCAGTTCTGTCAATACCCTCTATCTGGTGGGCAATGCCAGCGCAGAGCTTACCCTGAACACCGATGTATACAGCATCAACGGTGCAAATGAACAGACCTATGCCGAGGGTAATATACTGCATATTTACGGCAACAACGATGGCAAGGAGATTCTGGTAAACAAGCCTGACGATCCCAGCAACCTCAAGCCCCTGCGCATTACCGAAGAAGGTCTGCCCGACCGGACTGGTGTGACCCCGCATTTCGTGAACCAGGATGGTGTGACCGGCGATATCTATGAGGGTCTTGGCTGGCAGTACCTTGTGGTCGAGTCTGGTTATAGAACGATGTCGGTGCTTATCCTCACCAGCCCCGATGGCAGCAGCCCGGTGGATCTGACCTCGGATACCATCAACCCCTATCATAAGGCCATTGCTTCCGATCAGATCATACTGACGGATGTGACGGTTACGGACATTCAGGCAGGCGCGCCTATTACCGCCCAGAACGCCATTATTGAGGGCGGCACTTTCCAGAAGGCTGTCCACGCGGATGAAAACAGCAGCATCACCGGCGGCACCTTCAAGGAGAGCGTCGAAGCTAATGGAACCATCGCCAACGGCATCTTCAAGAAGAGCGTCCAAGCTTACGGCAAGATCACCGATGGTCAGTTCGACGCGGATGTCACTTTGGGCTATAGCGGCACCATCACCGGCGGCACCTTCCAGAAGAGCGTCGAAGCTTACGGCGAGATCACCGGCGGTCAGTTCGGCGCGGAGGTCACTTTGGGCCATAACGGAACCATCACCGGCGGCACCTTCCAGAAGAATGTTAAGGCTAGTGGCACCATCAACGGCGGTCAGTTCGACGCAACTGTCCAGTTGGATAGTAGTAATGCCCAGATCCTTGGCGGCGTGTTCAACAATATCAAGCTGCCCGACTATTATACATTGGAAGGAACGGTCATCCGAAATGCCGTGATCACCGGCAGCCTGATGGCGGATACTTCCAGCAAGGCTGCTGTTTCCAATACGGTGAGCTTTAGCCCCATCGAAAGCCGGCACCGTGCTAATGGTCAGCAGCTGAGCAAGCTGATCGTTGCAGACGACGGCACGGTGAAAAGCGTAAACGGCGTGATTGTGACGAAGGAGACCAAGGAGCTTTACCGTATCGGCGATGTTGAGATGAATATCACCTTCAGCAAGCAGGTCGAGAACATCAACGGTGCTGATGTCCGCGATTATACCGGCGGACAGCTTTCCGCAGACGGCCTGACACTGACCCTGACCGCCCTGAATGACGGCAATCCCATTGTGGTGAATCAGAAGACCGGAGAAAAGCTGCCCTTCTCTGCCCTGGGCGAGGGAGACTTTACCACTGATGAAACGCCGGAGGGTACAAAGGTTACCTGCTATCAGGAGGGCGTGGGCAAGCTGAGACTTGTCTATGTGCGCACCTACGATGATAAGGAGTTTGACAGCATCCCCTATGGCGAGCCGGACAACTATGGCATCTATAAAAAGCGCGTTGTAGCTGAAGAGGGCGATAAATACACGAGCGGTTCGGTCGATATCGGCGAAACCGTGATCAAGTATAAACCGGCTCTCGATGACTTCGAATGGGATGTCAAGACCGGCACGGTGACCTATAGAGATACCAGCAAGCGGTATTTCGGCGAGGAGGAACTCCCGCAGGCTGAACTTCGGTACTACGACGAACCAAACTCTTACTTCTCCTCTGTGCCTACCGAGGTGGGTGCCTACGAAGTTCGCCTTGTGGTGAACGGTAACAACTACTATAATAGCAATCAGGATAACGATTACCAGTATCCGTTAGTCGGGCAGTACACCGTCCTCTACACGCCCGTAGCCGCAGACTTTACCTACGATGCTGCGCAGAACAAGGTGGCCTACAACGGCGATAAGTACAACGGTGCTGACCCGGAGTTCACCCCGCTGTACGCCGCCGAGGGCAGCACTGAAACCACCGCGACCATCCCCACCGCCCCCGGCAACTACGATGTGTACGTTCAGGTGACGGCGGACGAGAACTATAACGGGACCACGACCGAAAAGGTGGGCACTTACGTTGTGAAGGGGACCGATCCCGAGCCGACCCCCGATCCGGATCCGAATCCTACTCCCGACCCCAACCCGGATCCGAATCCGACTCCCGATCCCAACCCGGATCCGAATCCGACTCCCGACCCCAACCCGGATCCGACCCCGACTCCTGATCCCGAGCCGACTCCCACCCCGACTCCGACTCCCGATCCTGAGCCGACTCCCGCTCCCACTCCCGCACCCGCACCCAGCGATGACGGCGGCGGCGCTATCGTGATGGTAGCCGCTGTGGGCGGCGCAGCCGTTGGCGTAGGCGCTTACATTGCAGGCACCACCGCCTACCTGAAGAGCGTTCTGCCCGAGGGTGTGGCGATCCCCGCTAACCGTCAGCAGCTGGCTGTTGCACTGTGGACTGCCGCAGGCAAGCCCGCTACCCAGAGCACGGCACTGTTCAACGATGTGGCAGCCGATGCCGCAGAGCTGCAGGCCATCCGCTGGGCAGTGGATACCGGCCTGATGTCTGCACAGGACGGCAGCTTCAAGCCCGGCAGCCGCGTAAGCCGCTTGGAGGTCATCCGCACTTGGAAGACCTATCAGCAGCGCGGCTGAGCCCGCTGCCCCGTAACCCCTTATAACCCCGCAGGGACTGCTGCACAGCGCTGTGCAGCAGTCCCTTTTTGCGTTGGCTGGCGTTTTGCGCCGCGATGCCGCCCGGTAAAAGGCATTTCGAGCCATTATTGGGGATTTCGTGCAAAAGCACTCCACTTTTTCCGCCGCCGGTGGTATAATGCAGGGACAGAGATGTACTCTGAAAGCACGTCATTCCCATATTTTCCTATAGAGACAGAAAACCGTCCGGTAACCGCAAGCCGGGCGGTTTTCTGCTTTTTGCGGGTGCGTCCGGCTGCTTTTGCGCCGCCGGGTCGTTTCAACGCATTTGCGGGTCGATTCGTGCCGAAAATCGTCCAAAACGGGCAAATCGTGGTACACTAAGCATGACACAGAACCTCCCTTCCTGATAGGGGCTAAAGGCATCATTACGCCCCGTCAAGCGTGTGACCGGAGCATCGGTCATCCGCGTCCGTGCCCGGCTGAAAAAGCCGCGCCCGGCAAAACATAACAATTGCCATCTCCCGATCGATCCTTTCCAATAAGCACAGCAGAGCCGCCCGGCAACTACCGGACGGCTCTGCTGCGTTATAGGGGAACGCCCTCAGTCAAAGCCTGACGGCTCTGCCAGCTCTCCCCGCAAGCGTCCTCGCCCTCTCAGGCGCTAACGCGCCAGCTCTCCCAAAGGGAGAGCCTCTGGCGAAACCGGTCACTTGGCATTTGAGCCGGAAGCTTTACCGCCATGCCAAGGCCTCTCCCTTTGGGAGAGGTGGATGCGAACG
>OHRL01000189.1_pt1 | contig 52228 bp, 47 predicted proteins | sample 1578331 | NCBI WGS metagenome assembly OHRL01 (sample SAMEA3879608, study PRJEB24766) | human gut metagenome | biome: human-associated habitat; feature: feces | place: USA | collected 1985/1987
TTACACCTAATTGGGGATAAAACAGCTCATGGCTGGCGGCGGTGTTGCCCTTATTGGAACTACACTTGTACCATTACTTTCCGGCTTATTCTAAATCAGGTTTGGATCATGGGGCAGGGAAAATCCCTGTCCAGGAGGAAAGGAGGAAATAATTGAACAGCATAATTCAGCAGATTACTGACTGGCTGAAGGGCATTCTTGTATCGGGAATCATGGACAACCTCACCAATACGTTTTCCTCTGTGAATGACCAGGTGGGACAGATCGCAACGGAAGTAGGAAAGACACCGAGTAATTTCATGCCGGCAGTCTTTAATATGGTCAGGAACCTGTCGGAATCCGTGATCATGCCGGTTGCCGGAATACTGCTCACATTCATTGCGTGTTATGAGCTGATACAGCTGATCATCAGTTATAACAATCTGGCAAGTTTTGAGACATGGTTCATCTGGAAATGGATCTTTAAGACTTTCGTGGCAGTGGAACTGATCACACACACATTTGATATCACAATGGCGGTATTTGATGTGTCGCAGAGTGTGGTGCGGCAGGCAGGAGGCATTATACAGGGAAGCACGGCAGTAGATGCCAGTACGCTGGCAACCATGCAGTCCACACTGGAGGCTATGGAGCTGGGACCGCTTTTTGCAATATTCCTACAGTCATTTATCGTGCAGTTTCTCATGTACGTACTTTCGGCAGTCATCTTTGTGATTATCAACGGACGTATGGTGGAGATCTATCTGATGGTCAGTCTGGCACCGCTCCCATTTGCAACCTTTGGAAACAGGGAACAGAGCATGATGGGCCAGAACTATATGAGAAGTCTGTTTGCACTGGGATTTCAGGGATTTTTGATCATGGTATGTGTGGGAATCTATGCAGTCCTGATCCAGTCAGTAGCATTCAGCACAGATATCATTGCTTCGTTATGGAAGGTTATGGGCTTTACGATCCTGCTGGCATTTACCTTATTTAAGACCGGAGCAGTAGCACACAGTATATTCCATGCACATTAAGGAGGCAGAGTATGGCAGCATCTTATATCAGTGTTCCAAGGGACCTGACAAAAGTAAAAAGCAAGGTGATGTTCAATCTGACAAAAAGGCAGCTGATCTGTTTTGGCATGGCGGTACTGATCGGAGTACCGTCATTTTTTCTGATGAAGACAGTAATGAAGACTAATACAGCAGTCATGGGAATGATGGTCATTATGATGCCATTCTTTTTCCTTGCCATGTATGAGAAAAACGGACAGCCGCTGGAAGTCATTTTGAACCATATGATACAGGCAATTTTCAAAAGGCCGAAGATCCGCCCATATAAGACGGATAACTATTACGCAGCACTTCTGCGTCAGGCAGAGGCAGAAAAGGAGGTAGAAAAGATTGTTAGACTTTCTCAAAAAGAAAAATCAGGAGAGCAGGAAGTTCACAATGCCGGAAGGATTAAGCAGGGCAGACCAGATGGCAGTAAGGCAGATCGTAAAAAACGCCCGGAAAAATGATGGCATACCGAAGACGGCACAGCAGAGCATTCCTTTTGACAGGATGTTTCCGGATGGTATCTGCCGTGTAGGGCTTGATTATTATACAAAGACAGTCCAGTTTCAGGATATCAATTACCAGCTGGCACAGCAGGAAGACAAGACGGAGATCTTTGAGGAATGGTGCGCATTCTTAAATTTCTTTGACAGTTCCGTAAAGTTTCAGCTTTCATTTGAGAATATGGCAACGGATGTATCGGATTTTGAGAAGAGCATCAAGATTTCCCATAAAAATGACGGATTCGATGATGTCAGGGATGAGTATTCGGAAGTGCTCCTTCACCAGATGGAAGCGGGAAATAATGGTCTTACGAAGACTAAATATCTTACTTTCGGGATACATGCGGAGTCCATGAAGACAGCAAAACCGAGACTTACGCATATCGAAACAGATATCCTCAATAACTTCAAGAGACTGGGAGTGCAGGCAAGGAGCTTAAACGGAAGTGAAAGACTGGAACTGATGCACAGACAGTTTCATATGGGGGATGATGCGAAGTTCCGTTTCGACTGGAAGTACCTGACGGGATCAGGACTTTCGGTTAAGGATTTTATTGCACCGAGCAGCTTTGCATTTCCTACCGGAAGATATTTTCAGATCGGAGAGATGTATGGATGCATGAGCTTTTTATCCATTGATGCATCAGATATCAGCGACAGGCTTCTGGCGGATTTCCTTTCCATGGAATCAAGCCAGATCGTTACCATGCATATCCAGTCTGTAGATCAGAATGAGGCAATCAAGACCATCAAGCATACGATCACAGAGCTTGACCGTTCCAAGATCGAGGAACAGAAAAAAGCAGTAAGAGCCGGCTATGACATGGATATCATCCCATCGGATCTTGCAACTTATGGCAAAGATGCAAAGGCACTCTTAAAAGAATTGCAGTCCCAGAATGAAAGAATGTTTCTTCTGACATTTCTGGTCATGAATACAGGAAAGACAAAGCAGCAACTGGAAAACAATGTGTTCCAGGCGGCTTCCATTGCACAGAAACATAACTGCAATCTGATCAGGCTGGATTACCAGCAGGAGCAGGGCCTTATGAGCACATTGCCACTGGCAAATAACCTGATCGAGATTCAGAGAGGAATGACCACATCCAGTACGGCTATTTTTGTGCCGTTCACAACTCAGGAGCTTTTCCAGAGAGGGGATGAGGCATTGTATTATGGTCTGAATGCACTTTCCAACAATATGATCATGGTGGACAGAAAGAAACTGAAAAATCCGAATGCACTGATCCTTGGTACACCGGGATCCGGCAAGTCATTTTCTGCAAAGAGAGAGATTGCCAACAGTTTTCTGGTTACGGATGATGACATTATCATCTCGGATCCGGAGTCAGAGTATTCTCCGCTGGTTGCAAGGTTCGGTGGTCAGGTTATCAGGATCAGTCCGACATCCGACCAGTACATCAACCCTATGGACATCAATATGAACTATTCGGATGACGACAATCCGATTGCACTGAAAGCAGATTTTATCTTGTCCTTATGTGAGCTGATCGTCGGGAATAAGGATGGTCTGCGTCCGGTAGAAAAGACGGTCATTGACCGCTGTATCAGGCAGATCTATCAAAAATATTTTGAAAATCCGGGTCCGGAGAATATGCCGATCCTTGGAGATCTGTATGAGGCACTACTTTCCCAGGAGGAACCGGAGGCAAAGCATGTGGCAACCGCCCTTGAAATCTATGTGTCAGGTTCCCTGAATGTATTCAACCACAGAACCAATGTGGAGCTTACGAACCGCCTTGTATGTTATGACATCAAGGATCTTGGAAAACAGCTGAAAAAGATTGGAATGCTCGTGGTACATGATCAGGTATGGGGACGAGTAACGGAGAACCGTATCCAGGGAAAATCTACCAGATACTATATGGATGAGATGCACCTTCTTCTTCGTGAAGACCAGACGGCAGCCTATACGGTTGAAATATGGAAGCGTTTCAGAAAATGGGGAGGAATCCCGACCGGCATCACCCAGAATGTAAAGGACCTTCTTGCTTCCAAGGAAGTGGAGAATATCTTTGAAAACTCTGATTTCATCTATATGCTCAACCAGGCAGTAGGTGACAGACAGATCCTTGCTAAGCAGTTAAATATCAGCCCTCACCAGCTTTCGTATGTAACACATTCGGGAGAAGGCGAAGGGCTTTTATTCTATGGAAATGTGATCCTTCCATTCGTGGACAGATTCCCGGCAAATACGGAACTTTACCGTATCATGACAACCAGACTGTCCGAAGTGGCTGATGCAAAGAAGGAACAGTCAGCGTAGAGGCTGTTTCTTCGGAAAGGATAGAGCATGAATGAAGAAAAATATACAAGGAATTCTGCTAAGAAGTCCACCCGGAAGAAAAAAGTGAATCCGGATATCCATGCAGGGAAAAGCCACGGCAAAAAGCTGAAAAATGATTCATCGGCAGCCAGGAGTTACCGTGATAAGATCCGGTATGGGAAAAAGGATAATTCGCTTTCAGTCAGCGAAGCAAAAGAACTTCGCAGCATGAAGAAGCAGGGGAGAAGGAGGATATATAAAAATCAGGCCGTTGCAGCCACGGTAAGAAAAACCACGATTAAAAATGAGGACGACAACAGTGGAACAGACAGCCTGAATGCCGGACTGGCAGCAGTGGAAGCAGGCATTGGAAAAGTACGGGAACATGGACAGGCAAGGAAATATTCTTCCAAAATCCATAACCGCAGTGACCATCTGGATGCCGTGCAGGGAGCAAAAGGAGCAAAAGAAGCCGGAGAGGCGGGAGAAAGCACCATGTCAGCTACCGTGAAGAAAACACGCAAAAAGCTGATGCAGAGGGAATTTGCTGAGGCGGCAGCAAAGAAGCAGGCAAAGGAAGCTGCAAACGGGGCAGGAAAGATCAGCAAAAAGCTGACGGATCAGGCGGAGGACCTGATGGGAAGGCTTGCAGAGATGCTGAAAGAATTCTGTGAAGACCATCCGATCGGCATGATCATAGCGGTGGCAATTCTGATTGTTGTTCTCGTATTATCAGGAGCACTGACATCCTGTTCTGCTCTTGGAAGCGGCATAAACAGTGGAACTGTGGCAACTTCATTTACCGCTGAGGATGATGATATCAGGCAGGTGGAAGCAGATTATGTGGCACTGGAGACGGTGCTGCAGAATAAGGTGGACAGCATTGAGACAGATCATCCAGGATATGACGAATACAATTATTCACTTTCAGAGATATCCCACAATCCTTTTGAACTGGCGGCACTGCTGACGGTTCTGTATGAGGACTATACACCGTCAGAGGTTCAGTCAAAATTACAGACCATCTTTGATTATCAGTATACGCTGACATCAACGGAAGTTGTGGAGATCAGAACCAGGACAGAGACCAGATGGCATTATGTGACACATTACCGGGATGAGGAAAGAACCGGATACCGCCTGGTAAATGGTCATCTTGAATCCTATACCTATACCGTGTCAGTTCCATATGAGGTATATGAACCCTATGAGGTTGAAGTGGAGTATGAGTACAAGATACTGAATACAACGCTGACCAACAATGGAATATCCGCAGCTGTCAGTGCACTGAATCTGACGCAGGATCAGATGGAACGGTATACGCTGCTTCTGGAGACCAGGGGCAACAAGCCGGATATCTTCGGGGATAATGTATATGCAAATCCGGGTGTATCAGAGGAATATGAGAGATATGCCGTACCGGGAGAATACCTGACGAACCAGCAGTTTTCCAATATGCACCGGGAAGCCGAAAAGTATCTTGGATATCCTTATGTATGGGGAGGATCCTCACCAGGTACAAGTTTTGACTGTTCCGGTTTTGTGAGCTATGTCATCAATAATTGTGGAAATGGCTGGAACTATGGCAGACTTACGGCAAATGGCTGGAAGAATGCAACCGCAAGGGTGGCAGCTTCCGATGTAAAACCGGGAGATCTGGTCTTTTTCCAGGGAACCTATAACACAGCCGGAGCATCCCATGTGGGTATCGTAGTCGATCCGGTAAATAAGATCATGATTCACTGTGGCAATCCAATCCAGTATGCGTCATATGATACGCCATACTGGAGGGCACATGCCTATTGCTATGGAAGAATCCAGTAATTATAAATGCAGCGAAAGTCACCAAAGTGGTGGCTTTTTTGCTGTCACAAAGGAAAGGAGAGCGCTTATGTACGCAAAGTTAGACAAGCTCCGCGAGGATCTGAAAAAGGCAGTAGCCAAAAGAGAGGCAGCGGATGCAAAGGTAAAGCAGCTGGAAGCAAAGCTGAAAGAAGAGGAAAACCAGCAGATCGTCAGTGATGTTGCATCCTACAATTTATCACCGGAACAGCTGGCACAGTTCTTACAGCTTGCAAACAGTGGCAGGTTACAGGAAATGCTCAGCGGACAGGTTCCGATGCCCGGAGCCGTGAATGCAGATACATCCGGTAAGAAACCGGATGAAGACAATGAGACAGATATGGATAAGGAAGAGGAGGATTTCTTAGATGAAGAGAATGAATAATTTGAAAAACGTGATCGCAGCAAGGATTATGGGAGGTCTGGTAATCGGAATGACAGCCGTTGCGGGTGTGGCACCGGTTACTGTATTTGCACAGAGTCAGGAAGCGGAATGCATCTGTGAGGAAAAATGCTCACAGGATTCCATCAATGAGGAATGTGCAGTATGCCTTTATGATTACAATGTCTGCCAGGGGGTGGATGCACATGTAGAAGGTTCAGAGGAATGCACTGAGACAGCCGAGGAGAGTTATGGCCCTCTTACACCTGATGGAAATATGAACCTGGTGGATGATTATGGCTCCATTAAGGCAGGTGGCAAGCAGTTCATTACGGTTACAACCAAGTCCGGCAATTATTTCTATATTATCATTGACCGTGACGATAAGGGAACAGAGACCGTGCATTTCCTGAATCTTGTTGATGAATCAGACCTTTTGAAGCTCATGGAGGATGATGAGGTGGAATCTTATATGAATTCCCAGGGCATGACTGCTTCGGAGAAAGAGACAGAAGAGGTCAAAGGTACAGAGACTACGGAAGAAATCTCTGAGGAGCCGAAGGAAGAGGCAAAAGCATCTGAAACCGGAAAGAAAAGTAAAAATGTGACCGGAATCATGGCAGTAGTCCTTTTTGCAGCGGTTGGAGGAATCGGTGGATTTATGTATATGAAGTCCAATAAGGGCAAGAAGAAAGCGGATGCACCGGATCCGGATGCAGATTACTTCGACAGTGATGATGACGAGGATTATCTTACAGATATGGACATTGAGGAAGAGTCTGTATCAGATGCAGAGGAAGAAAGCCCTGCTGAAGATACAGGAGAAGATGATCAGGACGAGATGGATGAAGAGTAGCATCAAGGGAATGAGGCAGTCGTAAGGCTGCCTTTTTCTGATGGGAGGAATCTATGGAAGACAAGGAATTTGATAAGCTCACACCAGAGGAGAAAAAGGCAAGATTTCAGAAAGCAGTAGATGATTATAACAGTGGATTTGTTGAAGTGGATTATACATTTAGATCTGTTGCATCAATACGTGTTGAAGAAGCTATGGAAGATGCCGGAAGGGTGTCGGAGGAGTTCAAGCCGGCACAGATCAAGGTAATCTATGAAGCAGCCGAGGCAGATCTGAACCTGGAGCATTACATGAATCCTAAATTTTCCGCATCACATATGAAATTCATCATGGAGCAGGAAAAGGCTGGAAAGGATGTCACATGGCTTCCGATTGGGAAAATCCTCCACAGGAGTATCGTGGAGAAACCGCTTACCAGAGACCAGATAAGAAGGATAAAGGAAAGGATGCAGAGGGCAGAATCTAAGGATTCTGTGATAGCAGATCTGCATGAAAAGAAAAAAGAAGCGGCCAGGGTTCCGAAGAAACAAGGACAGCAAAAGGAGAAAGGAGAGCGGTAGTATGGCAAGAAAAAGCAGATATATGGGATATATGAAGGAATTGCAGAAGATTTCCAAGCATGAGAAGACATCTACAAAAGAGTCTTTGTTGGACAAGCTCAGGAGCATGAAAAACAGGGAGTTCACAATGAACATACCTGTTGGGGAAGGAGCGGAGGATGAACATTAGCGGAATTCGTCCGAAACAGGAATTTTATGCCGGCATGGAGAAGCAGGAGCCGGAGAAAAAAGAAATGCATCGACTGAATCAGGTGGCTATCCGTATGGTGGAAATGCCGCCTCTTTTCAGTGAGGAACCTATGAACGGTCCGGCGGCAGCAGTAAAAGTTATGGCAGATACGTTTCGGGATTATGACAGGGAAGTTGTTGCTGTAGTGAATCTGCGGGCAGACATGAGACCAATCAATATAAATATTGCAAGTATAGGAGCACTTGACCAGTCGATTGCACATCCAAGGGAGATTCTTAAGAGTACCATTTTGTCAAATGCAGCAGCTATCATACTGGTCCATAATCATCCGTCCGGCAGACTGGCTCCAAGTGTGGAAGATATCGGTCTGACTGACAGAATGAATAAGATTTGTGATTTGATAGGTGTTAAATTGGTGGACCACATAATAGTGGGACCTGGAAATGAATTTTATTCATTTCAGGAGAAAAACCAGATGCCTTTAGCGTCATTGAAGCTGACAAAAGATCTGGAAGATATAGAACTGGAGGGATTTAGAGTGGCAGAAAATACAGCGGTAAAAGAAGAGAAGAAGGTAATCACGCTTACGGTTGCGGAATGCATGGAATTTCACAGCATGGGTGAATTTCATGAGAATATCAAGAGTGTGGCAGAGGCTGTAGCAAAATTCAAAGCAATTTCACCGGAGCGTATGCACGGAGTTCCGGCAATCGGAATCAGGGCGGCTGATCCAAAGGATCCGGATGAATATACGGAGATGGATGTACTGATCGGGAGAAGGATTGATATGGATATGCTTCGTTATATACCGGAGATTGCAGACAGCTGGCAGGCACAGCAGATGATCGCGTCCCTGATCCATGAGATGCCGGATGTAAAAGTTGTGGGACAGATTCCCGACAGCATCCAGAAGAAAATAGACTGGCTGGAGTCCAGGGATAAGCGGGCGGATGAATTGCAGCAGATAACAGACAAACTGGAGAAGGGAGTTGTGGAGGTGTTCCAGAGTGACAGATATAAGCAGTTCCTTGACACGATGGCGAAATTTCCGAGATATTCCGTAAACAATTCACTTCTGATCATGATGCAGAAACCGGATGCACAGCTGTGCCAGAGTTTTACCGGTTGGAAGCAGATGGGGCGGTATGTGAAAAAGGGAGAAAAGGGAATCAGCATCCTTGCCCCGGCTCCTTATAAGATCGAAAGGGAACAGACAAAACTGGATGAAAAGGGAAGACCGGTATTTGATGCTGACGGAGAACCGGTAAAGGAGAAAGTGGAAGTCACAATCCGGGCATTCAAGGTGGTAAAGACATTTGACCTGTCCCAGACAGATGGAAAAGAACTTCCTACCATTGGTCCGTCTGAACTGGTGGGAAATATTGAAGGATATCCAAAGCTCTTGCAGGCACTACAGGAGATCAGCCCGGTCCCGGTATCATTTGAGCTGATTGATGGAGATGCCAAGGGATTCTATCATCTGGAAGACAAGAAAATTGTGGTTCAGGATGGCATGAGTGAGGTACAGACCATTAAGACACTGCTTCATGAAATGGCACACCAGAAACTGCATGACAAGGATAATGTGCCGGAGGCAAAAGACATTTCAAGGAATGGGAAAGAAGTTGAGGCTGAGAGTGTTGCATATGTAGTATGCCAGCATTACGGAATCAACACTTCTGACTATTCCTTTTCTTATGTCGCGGGCTGGTCAGAGGGAAAGGAAACACCGGAGCTGAAAGCATCCCTTGATAAGATCCGCCAGACAGCGTCGGAGTTCATCTATCAGATTGACCAGAAGATGGAAGTGCTGATGGCAGATAAGGACCAGGTGCAGGAATCGGCAAAAGAACGAAGTCCGTTTGCACAGGAGCTTATGGACAAAATTACAGAGGGTGCAAAGGATATGGGCTTTATTCCGGTCGTACCTGAGACACAGGAGAAAACTGTCAACCCGGAATTAAAGGTAGTTGTTGACAAGGCCCTGAAGGATCTTGATAAGAAAAGGACTCTGTCAAAGGTAAAGGAGTCTGTGAAATCAAAACTGAAAGCCAATACGGAAAAGGCAGAGCAGGCACCTAAGAAAAGCAGAACATCGAAAGCGAAGGAGGAAAGGGCATGAATCAGAAAGAGTTCAATGAAGTGATCGTCAGGCAGACGGATCGTTGTAAATCCATGCTGGTGGCAAAGGGAGCAGAGTACGCTCCCAGAGCAGTGAAGAATACGGCAGTGGACAGGCTAGCGCATTTCAAGAAGGCAGCAGTGGTGCTGAATACCACGCCGAGAGCAGCACTTATGGGGATGCTGTCCAAGCATCTGATCTCTGTATCGGATATGTGTATGGGTGAGCAGCAGTATTCCAAAGAGCAGTGGGATGAGAAGATCACCGACAGTATTAACTATTTCCTGATTCTTTGTGCGATTGTAGAGGAGGAACTGAATGAAGAAAATTGAAGTGAAGATATTAAATCCGGAATCCATTGACCAGGCAGAGAAGCTGATGGTCTGTGCGGCAAGGCTGACACAGAGAGGACATCAGATTTCCTGCCTGGATGATTTCATGGATCTGTATGAAAAGCCATATCAGAGATCCACCGTGGCAAATCTTGTGAAGCTGCCACATCCGACAATCCAGAAGTTTGGAATCATCAATGTGGTTGTAGTCGGTGCATCCAGAAGATTCCTGGCACAGATTACCAGACACCAGAATGAAGTGAAGTATATGTCGGCAAGCCTGCAATACAGCGACTATTCAGGAGTGGAGGATTTTGTCATTCCTTATGATCTGATGGGAACCGGCCAGGAGGAAGGATATTTAAGACAGTGCAGCATGGCAATGAAAAATTACCAGGAGATGATCAGATTAGGTGTTGATAATGATTCTGCCGGATACTGCGCACCGCAGGGAATGAGAAATATTCTTCTGATCAGCGCAACACCGTATCAGTGGAAGCACATGATCCGTCAGAGAACATGCAGGAGAAACACAAAGGAAACCAGATATGTGATGGTGAAAATCTGGGAACAGCTTCTGGAGCAGAACAGGGAATTGTTTTCTGACTGTGGACCATTCTGTATGAATGGTGGCTGTGAAGAAGGAAAAATGACCTGCGGAAAGAGTGTTCCACCGCAGATGTTACCAACAGACATTATCAGGGTGGATTTCCCAAAACTGTGCGAAGAGAGTGTGTTGGAGGAAGGAGTATCAGATGAAGATACAGCTGATTGATTTTGGAGGGAGAAGTCCGGAGAGGGCTCATGCCAATGATGCCGGAGCGGATGTATTCAGCCCAAAGAATGCAGTAATCCGGCCGGGAGATATCTGTAAGCTGCCTCTTGGATTTGGATTAAAAATACCGGATGGCTATGCCGGATACATATTTCCAAGAAGTGGATTAAGTTCACAGGGAATTGTGTGCGAGCTGCCACCTATTGATTCCGGATATACGGGGGAGGTTCATGCAATCATTTCAAATGTTGGAAATAGGGAATATGAGATTAAGAGTGGTGACAAGGTAGGACAGCTTGTGATCATGCCGGTCCTGATACCAGATTTTACTTTTGAAAACTGGAAAGAGCGTGAAATTGGGTCCTTTGGTTCAACAGGAAGATAGAGATTATCGATCTTTTGCTGGTGTGTAGATATGTGTATGTGATATAATATGTAAAACAAAAGAGATTTGCAAATCGGAATTTGACAAAGGAGTGTGATTATATGGGTAAAGCGATTTTGGCGGCAATCGTTACATTGATTGTTGGTTATTTAGGTATGGTCGTAGGACTTGAACTTTTAGGTAATTGGGTTGAGTTTGGATTGCTCATTGCTATTGCAGTAATGGGTGCTTTTATCATCTACTTCAATGACAAGAAGTAAGACAATCCCAGTTTGCCGCACTCGTTCCAGCAGGGTTTGGGGCAGGTACGCCCCAACAAGAAGCTGTCCCAAAGGGGCAAGAATTTTCAAGATGGGACACAGATTTTATTCTTGACCCTCAGAAAGAAAAGTACGTTGCCAAAACCGAAGAGGGTGAAATCGTTGCGCTGGGTGCTTACCGTGTTCGGGAAGGAAGCGTAGCGGTCTATATTGCCTACATCGAAAGCCAGCCGGAAGGCAACCCCACTCTGACAAGGCAAAAGAAGTATCAGGGCATTGGGAAAGCCATGATCGCATTCGGCATCCAGCTTTCGATCGATGCAAACTGCAACGGCGTGGTTGTTTTTGAAGCAAAAACAGACGAGCTGGAACAGCATTATATCCGGGATTTTGGCGCACGTCCGGTAGCATCTCTGTATCCGGATGGACCCAAGACTTTTATGATTGCTGATCAGGCAGCTAAAGATATTTTTTCTTCGTATCTTTTCTGAGAAAGGAGAAAATTATATGAAAGAGTACAATAAAGATTTTGACCTTGATTTTTCTCCCATGTCGGATGAAACCATGTCGTGGCTGGACGAACTGCTTATGACTTGTAAGCACTTTAATGTAGATTACTATAATGCGTCTGAAAAAGACCGTGCCTTTGTGGAAGCCGTAGCACGAAAAAATTATGGTCTGAAACAGGCTTACGCCAATGGAAAAACCGCTTCCACCGTTGCGCCATTCTTTGGCATTCATCGTGTCGGCTGAGCACATCAGGTTCGCCTGCCATGGACATGCGCCACCACAAATCCTCAAACCAAACGGTTTGGGGATTTTTTGTTTACTGTAGCGCCGCCGGGGCAGATGTGATATACTCGGCGTAACAAATCGGAATTTGAAAGGAGAAAACTCATGTATCCGTTAATATCTGTTTTTATTATAGTAGTTGGTGCGCTACTATTGGTTTTTGCAAATAAAATTATAAAAAATAACAAGGTTAATCGAATTGGCATTAAAGTGGTTGGCGGTATTCTAATTATAGTTGGTTTACTTCTGCTGTATTTTTTATTATCAGGAAAATTGACATTGCCATTATCTAAGTAAGTGAAATTCCAGTTTGCCGTACTCCTTCCCGGCATAGTCTGCGGCCGCCACATCCCAACAGACAAAACGAGAGGCAGACGCCCCACACAGGAGCGTCTGCCTCTCGTTTTGTTCCGGGCTGTTGCAGAGCAGCCCAATTTGGAAACCCAGTGATAAAAGGAGAACGGGGGAAATCGTTTAAAGGCTGATGTCCTTGCCGCCGTTGAGCTTGCTGAAGGCCAGCAGGGAGATGACGGTCAGGATGGTCATGATGGTGGACAATGCGGCTGCAGTGCCGTAGTTGCCGCGGATGACCTCGGTGTAGATGGCCACCGTCAGGGTCTTGGTCTTGCCGGTATACAGGATGATGGCGGTGGACAGCTCACTGATCATCGTGACCCAGCTCAGGATGGCACCGGAGATGATGCCGGAGGCCATCATGGGCACCGTGATGCGGAAGAATGCCTTCATCTTCGAAGCACCCAGCGAGATGGCGGCTTCCTCGATGCTCATGGGGATCTGCTGCAGAATGGCCACCGACGAGCGGATGGTATAGGGCAGACGCCGGATGATGAGGGCCACCACCATGATGAGCATGGTGCCGCTGATGAGGAGCGGGGGCTTATTGAAGCCGATGAGCAGCGCGATGCCAAGGACCGTGCCGGGCACGATGTAGGGGATCATCGAGAGGATGTCCACCACGTTGGTCAGGGCGTTGCGGCGGCGCACCACCAGATAGGCGATGAGGACAGCCAGCAGCACGATGACGACAAGCGCCAGCAGGGGGATGATGATGGTGTTCTGGATGCTGCGGCCCAGCTTGCCGATGGCGGTCTGGTAGCTCTGCAGTGAGTAGCCGTCCACGAAGATCTTACCCTGCGTGTTCTTGAACGAGGTGTAGATGACGTAGGCCTGCGGCAGAATGGCGATGCCCACCACGAGGTAGACCGCCAGATGCACCAGAGCGTTGATGCCCTTGCGGGCCTCGCGCTCCTCCACGGGGTGCATACTGTTCAGCGCGAAGGCGTTCTTGTTGGAAACGTACTTCTGGACGAGGAAGACCAGCGTGGTGATGACGATGGCGATGACGGCGATGGCGGCTGCAAAGCCGTCGCTGCCGCCGACCTCGTTGATGAACTCGGTGTAGAGGACGACGGGGAAGGTGCGGTAGCCCTCGCCGATGAGCATCGGGGTGCCGAAGTCTGCAAAGGAGCGCATGAACACCAGCAGAGCTGCGGCCAGCAGGGTGGGCATGATAAGGGGCACGACTACCTTGAAGAAGCAGGCAATGCCCGAGCAGCCGAGGTTCTCAGCCGCCTCGATGAGGGAGTTGTCGATGTTCTTCAGCGCACCCTTGGCGTAGAGGAACACCAGCGGGAACAGCTGGAGCGTCATGACCAGCACGATGCCGCCGAAGCCGTAGATGTCCGGGATGGCGATGCCGAGGTTCTTGAAGAAGGTGGTGATGACGCCGCTGCGGCCCAGCAGCAGGATCCACGAGTAGGCACCGATGAAGGGGGCCGACATGGATGCCACCACGATGAGGATGTTCAGCACGCCCTTGCCCTTGATCTTAAAGATCGTGAACAGGTAGGCCAGCGGGGTGCCGATAGCGATGGAGAGCACCGTCGCTGTGATGGACACCTTGAAGCTGTTGATCAGGGTCTCGAAATAGTAGCTCTTGGAGAAGAACTTGGTGAAATAAGCCAGCGTGAAGCCGCCGGTGTCGGGGTCCAGCACAGACTGGCGGATCAGGTATGCCATCGGGTAAAGCAGGAACAGTGCATAGAGTGCGATGGTCCCCAGCGTAATGGCTCCCCAGACATCAAGACGGAACTTATTATTGTTTTTCATAAGCGTCGCTCCTGATGAGATTGGTATCGCCGTCCTTGGTAAAGACGTTGATCTTCTCTTTCTTGACCTTCAGCAGCACCTTCTCGCCCTTCTTGAGGCCCTCGCCGATGGAGGACTCCTCCACGATCTCCACCGAGTCACCCTGATCGGTGTCGATGGTGTAGTGGGTGTTGAGGCCGAGGTAGGTGCACTCCTGCACGGTGCCGTGGATGCCCTCGGTGCCATCCTTGCAGATGATAAACTCCTCCGGACGGATGGAGCAGCGCACCTCCTGCTCTGCGGCCTTGTCCAGAGCGTCGATGTGCTCATGGTAGCCGTCCGCAAAGGTGATGACGCCGCCCTTGACGTGGGCGTTCACGATGTTGGTGCGTCCGATGAAGGTGGCCACGAAGACATTCTTCGGGCGCTGGTAGATGTCGCGGGGGGTGCCGACGTGCTGGATGACGCCATCCTTCATGACGGCGATGCGGTCACTGATGGCCATTGCCTCTTCCTGATCGTGGGTGACATACACGGTGGTGATACCAACGCTCTTCTGGGTGTGGCGGATGACGCTGCGCATCTCGACACGGAGCTTTGCGTCCAGATTGGAAAGCGGCTCGTCCATCAGCAGCACATCCGGCGAGATGACCAGCGCGCGGGCCAGTGCGATGCGCTGCTGCTGGCCGCCGGACAGCTGATTGGGCATACGGTCGGCATACTGCATGATCTGCATCAGGTTCAGGAACTCGTCCGTCCGCTTCTTGATCTCGGCCTTGTCCACCTTGCGGTTCTTCAGGCCGAAGGCCACATTGTCCCGGACGGAGAGGTTCGGGAAGATGGCGTAGTTCTGGAACACCATGCCGATGTTGCGCTTGCTGGGGTCCATATCGTTGATCCGCTTCTCATTGAAGAAGATGTCGCCGCCCTCGATGGAGTTGAAGCCTGCGATCATACGGAGAAGGGTGGTCTTGCCGCAGCCGGAGGGGCCGAGCAGGGTGAACAGCTCCCCATCTCCGATCTCCAGATTCAGATCCGGGATGACCGTATTATTCCCGTAGCGCTTTACTGCGTCTTTAACTGATATTCTGCTCATACTAGCCTCCTGCTGCCCTTCGAATTACTTGCTCTGCAGATCGGTGAAGATCTCGGTGTACTTGTCCACCAGTTCTGCCTTGTGGGCGCTGACGTAGGGGATGTCCTCTTCGATGACATTGATGTCTGCCATCGGGGTCATAGCATCGTTGGTGGCGGCGTCTTTCATGACGGGGCGGTTGGTCAGGGTGCTGCCCCAGATGTTCTGCACTTCCTCGCTCAGGATGAAATCGATGAACAGCTTGGCGTTGTCCATGTTCTTTGCGCCCTTGATGATGGTGGCGGAAGCAGGCAGGAAGACGGTGCCCTCCTTCATGTAGACGAGCTTGACGGGTGCGCCGTCCAGAACCAGCTGTGCGCAGGGATCCTCATAGGACAGGCCCACCACATACTCGCCGTCGGCGACTCCCTTGTAGACGGCGCTGGAGCTTTCGCAGATCTTGCCGTCCACGTTCTCGAACAGGTCGTGGACGTACTGCCATGCCTTATCGTCCTCGTAGCCGCCCATCGCCAGCAGCATATTGGTCAGGTGTGCAAAGGCAGAAGAGGAGTTGGCCGGGTCGGCGGTGGCGATCTTACCCTTCAGGGCGGGGTTCAGCAGGTCTTCGTAGCCCTCGATCTTGATGTCGCCGATGAGGTCGGTGTTGACGATGAGGACGCTGCCGTCCAGCACGTTGCCGGTGATGAAGCCGCACTTATTCTTGTAGGCATCGATGACGTTGCCGTCGTTGGCCGAGACATACGGCTCCCACAGATCCTCGTTGGTGTACATCAGCGACCAGGAGCCGCCGAACAGGACGTCGGCGTAGGGGTCATTCTTCTCGGACTGGATGCGCTTGACCAGCTCGCCGGTGCCGGCCTGGATCAGCTCGACATTGACGCCGTACTTTTCCTCGAACAGGGGGATGGTGGCGTTCAGCAGGCCTTCCGAGTTGGGCGAATAGATGACGAGGTCGCCGCCGCCCTGTGCAGCAGTACCAGAAGCGGCAGTGGAAGCAGCGGTAGAACCGGCAGAAGAGGTGCTGGCGGAGGAGCCGCCGCAAGCGCTCAGAGCAGCAGAAGCTGCGATAACACCGGTAGCCATCAGGAACGAACGACGAGAAATCTTTTTCATAGTAAAAACCTCCATTTTTTACCTGAAACCTTTCGATAGTCCCATTTTAATGCTTTCCGCACAAAAATAATACTCAATTTGCAGAACAAATAGAAAAAATACCGAACAGGGGCTGTTCGGTATTTTTTCATTTTCTCTTATTTCAGGGTGCTCTGGTACTCCCGCACCGAGCAGCCCATGTATTTTTTGAAGACGTGGTTGAAGTACTTGTACTCGCCGATGCCGCACTCCCATCCGATCTGCGAGATGGGCAGCTCCCCTTTCCGGATGAGTTCAAGAGCGTTCTGGATGCGGCAGCGGTTGAGGTAGTCGATGACCGTCGTGCCAAGCTCTTTCTGGAACTTCTGGTTGATGTACCGCTCCGAGTAGTGGAACTGCTCCTGCAGGTCGGCAAGCGTTATCTTGCTCTGGTAATTCTCCTTCAGATAGGCCACGATGTGCAGCACCAGCGGGTCGGTGACTTTTTCCTCGCTCAGGGGCGGCAGGGCGGTCCGGCTGCGGACAGCCTCCGCCTCATCCTCCCGCTTCTGGAGATACTGGCTGTCCCCCGCGAGGCGGACGGCCTTTTCCAGCGCAGCGCCCATCTCGTCCATGTCGAGGGGCTTGAGCACATAGTCCGACACACCGTTCCGGATGGCCTGCTGGGCATACTCGAACTCCGAGTAGCCCGTCAGGATGATGGCGATGTACTTGTACTCCTCCCGGGTGTCGGCGATCATCTCGAGGCCGCTCTTTACCGGCATGGTGATGTCGGTGATGACGATGTCGGGCCGCAGCTCTGCGATCTTTTCTTCGCCCACTGCCCCGTTCTCGGCCTCTGCCACGACGCTGCACCCATATTCCTCCCACGGCACCGAATAGCGGATGCCCTTGCGGATGATCTCTTCGTCTTCTACCAGCAGAACGCGATACATGGTCTACCTCCCTCCCCGCCGGAGCTTGAGCTTCACCGTGAAGCCCTCGCCCTCGGCGCTGTCAATGGTCAGGCCGCTGTCGCCGCCGTAGCCCAGCCAGATGCGGCGGTTGATGTTTTGCAGGCCGTTGTGTTCAATGTTCACTTCCTCTGAGCGCAGGATGCCCCGCAGCTGTTCCAGCGTCGCTGCGTCCACCCCGCCGCCGTTGTCCTCTACCGTGAAATAGAGCGCGTCTTCCTCCAGCCAGCCCCGCGTCCTGACGTGGATGCGGGGCTTCTTCTGGAAGCCGTATTTGATGCTGTTCTCCAGCAGAGGCTGCAAGAGCAGCTTCGGGATGATGAACTCCATGCAGGCGTCGTCGATGTCCATCTCGTAGGAGAAGTTCGCGCCGAAGCGGGTGGACTGGATGACGAGATAGTCCTGCAGATACTTCAGGTCCTCCCGGACGGTGACGTTATGCTTGGTGTTGTTGATGCTGTAGCGCAGGATGCCGATGAACCGCCCGATGAGCTGCTGGGCGCGCTGGGGGTCCGCCGGGATGAGATAGCGGATGTTGTCCAGTGTGTTATAGATAAAGTGGGGGTTGATCTGGGCCTGCAGGTTCTGCATCTCCATCCGGCTGTTCACCTCGACGAGATCCATGTTCCGCTGGCTCAGCTCCTGAATGCTGCGCACCATCTTGTTGACCTGATGGGCGATCTCTTCGATCTCGTCGCCGGTGTCGATCTCAATGATATGGTCGGGGTCTTCCTTCCGGATGACCCGGATCTCCTGCACGAGGGTGTCCACCGACTTCACCATCTGCTCGGTCATGACGTGCATGATGCGGACGAACATCGCCGACCAGCTCAGGCCCAGCATCAAGATCAGGAACAGCCCCACCAGAAGATAATCGTAGTTCGGGGGTGAGTAGATGAAGGAATAGGCCAGCACCGTGCCGTTTTCCAGCGAGCGGCTGCTGCGCAGATAGCGGCTCCCATCCACCTTCACATACCGCGCCGCGTCGGCGGGGCGGTACCTGTTGGCGTTCTTCTGGGAGAGGAAGGAGGCGTTCGAGCAGGCGATGACATCGCCGTTGGGCTTGGTGAGGATGGCGTCGTACTGGTATCGGCTGAACAGCTTCGTCCAGTCGTTCTCGTTCAGATAGACCGCCGCCGCACCCTGATATTCGCCGTCCCGGTAGAGGGGGTGTATCATGACGTATTCTGAGCTGTTGGCCCGGAAGTGGTAGACCGTGGTGTAGACGGCCCGCATGAGGTGGCAGGCGTTTTCCTCCGCGATGCGGTTGAACTCCTGCCGGTGCAGGTTCATCTCCCCCTCCGAGAAGGTCGTGAACCGCACCTCTCCCTTGGAGTCGGTCAGGATGAGCTGGAGCTCCACAAGGGCCGAGACATTGTACTGGCTGATGAGATAGCGCAGATTGTCCTGATCCTTCCGCCGGTCGGAGAGGAACAGCTCGGTGTGGTCTGTGTCCAGCAGGAACGCCGCCGTGTCGTTGTACACCTCTTGGAAGGTAGCGGCGACGCCCGCGAGATGGTCTTCCCGCCGGGCGTTCTGGTTTAGGGTGTTCACGGCGGCGATGGCCACGAGGAACAAAAGACACCCCAGAAGCAGGCTCGTGACCAGCCTGCGGGAAACGCTCCGCTCCAGTTCCCGCCGGAAGCGGCTCTTTTTGTAGGTGCGGTCGGGGGAATGATAGTCCATGCTTCAGCGCTCCTGCCTTTATTTTTTCGGGGCTTCGGCAAACTTTGCCATGCTTCGATTATAATGCCTCCGGACGGATGCGTCAACCGGGCCGCAGTGTTTTCGCTCCCGGGTATAGCGCACCGCCCCGCAGTATGGTATACTCGGAAGCAGACTGGACGATAAAAAAGGAGAACGATCCGATGCAATACTACACCGCCCCCATGGAGGGGCTGACGGACCGCATCTGGCGGCAGGCACATCAGCGCTGGTTCGGCGCACCGGGCGCACCCGCCCGTTATTACGCGCCCTTCCTCTCCCCGCCCGAGAACCGGGTGCTCATCAAGAAGAAGATGGCCGAGCTTGACCCGGCGGCGAACCCCGGCGCGCCCGTCATCCCCCAGCTCCTCGCCAAGGACGGCGCACTGGCCGCATGGATGGTCACAGAGCTGCGCAGGCTGGGCTACACGGAAGTGAACCTCAACTTCGGCTGTCCCTCCGGCACTGTGACCGCCAAGGGCAAGGGTGCCGGGATGCTGCGGGACCCCGCAAAGCTCGAGGCCTTTCTGGACGAATTCTTTTCCCGGACGGAGGGGCCTGTCTCGGTCAAGACCCGGCTGGGCGTCACCCGTCCCGAGGAGTTCGATGCCATCCTCGACATCTATAACCGCTACCCCATCTGTGAGCTGACCATCCACCCCCGGGTCATGCGCCAGCTCTACCGGGGCGAGGCCGACCGCGCCGCCTTTGCAGCCTGTCTGCCCCGCTGCCGGATGCCCGTCTGCTACAACGGCGACATCACCACCCCGGCCCAGCTGGCCGCGCTGGAGGCAGAGCATCCGTCCCTCTCCGGCATCATGGTGGGCCGGGGCCTCATCGCCGACCCGGCCCTGCTGCGGCAGGCCGTGGGCGGTGCCCCTGCCAGCAAAGAAGAGCTTCGCGGCTACCTCGACGAGCTGTATCACGGCTACACCGCGCTGTTCGGCGCGTCCAGCTGCGCCGTCAGCCGGATGAAGGCCCACTGGCACTACCTCATCTATCGGTTCGAGGGGTCGGAGGCGCTGGAAAAGCAGCTGCGCAAGGCCCGGGAGGGCTGGGAGTATGAGGTGGTCGTGAACCAGATCTTCACTCTTCCTCTGAAATAAAAAAGCCTGCCGTCCCATAGGACAGCAGGCCAGAAGGCGAAGGAACCTCAGACGTTCAGATAGCTGCGCAGCATGGCCTGCAGCAGATCGTCACGGTCTACTTTGCGGATAAGGGAACGCGCTCCTTTGTAAGTCGTGATATAGGTAGGATCTTCGGACAGGATATAGCCCACCAGCTGATTGACGGGGTTATAGCCTTTTTCCTTGAGTGCGTCGTACACCTGCTGCACGACTTCATGGATCTCGATGTCCTTCTGATCGTGGATGGAAAAAATGGCAGTAGCGTCGCCCACGAAATACACCCCCTTAAATAACTATGATTCATTGTACACGACTTGCGGCAAAACTTCAAGTTTCCCCGGCGAGATTTGCACATTTTGCTTAAATTTTTTCGATTTTATCATGCAAATCAGCAAAGCTGTTTTTGCAGAAAGAGGCATATTATGATCTATGGCATCGGCTGCGACCTCTGCAGCACCGCCCGGATGGCAAAGAGCCTCGGCGGTGCCCACGGCCCTGCTTTTGCGGCCAGAGTCTTCGGCCCGTCCGAGCGGGAGGCTCTGGGCCTTACAGGGGGCATCCCGGACCCGCTCAGTGCCCACAGGGCCGCCAGTGCGGCGGCGGATTTTGCCGCGAAGGAAGCCTTTCTCAAGGCGGCGGGCACCGGCCTTGCAGGGCCTTTCGCCCTCTGCGAGATCGAGGCCGTCCGGCTGGAAAGCGGCGCTCCGGAATACCGCTTTTCGGGCGGCAGCGCACGGTGGATGGCCGCGCACGGCCTGCGGGCCAGTCTCTCCCTGAGTCACGACGGCGGCATGGCACTGGCGTTCTGCATTCTGGAAACGGAAACCTGAATCTCCCTCCCGCATACAATGAGAGCAAGCTGTCCCCGCGTGCATAGCCTGCCCCCTGCCTGCCCATAATAAGGCCAGCAGAGGACGGCACCGCGCACCACATAGCGGGCCTCCCAGTATGCAAGGAGGGAGTTTTCATGGAGGTACACAGAGGAGAAGTTTTTTACGCCGACCTTTCGCCGGTGGTCGGCTCGGAGCAGGGCGGCGTCCGCCCGGTGCTCATCGTCCAGAACGAGATCGGCAACCGGCACAGCCCCACGGTCATCGCAGCCGCCATTACATCCCGGCTGGACAAAGCCCGGCTTCCCACCCACATCAACATCCGGGCCGCCGACACGGGCCTCGCCAAGGACAGCGTCGTCCTGCTCGAGCAGATCCGCACGCTGGACAAACACCGCCTGCGGGAGCGGGCCGGGCAGATCACCGCCGAGGACCAGCGCCGGGTGGATCAGGCGCTGGATGTGAGCCTCGGCCTCAGCTCCTATTGAGAAGCCGTTTTGATCGGCACTATTTTTGAAAATTGCGATAAGACAGACAGCCGCCTCCACGCATTTGTGGAGGCGGCTGTCTGCTTTTTATTGGAGATTCAAATTGAATGGATCACTCGGACTTCTGGACGCTGCCCTCTGCGTCGTGGAGCAGGGCATATTCCCGGATCTTTCCCAGCGTCTGCTCGCTCAGGATATGCTCTGCCTTGCAGGCATCCTCGGCGGCGACCTCTTCGTCCACGCCCAGCTGCACAAAGAAATGGGTCAGCAGGCGGTGGCGGCTGTAGATGCGCTCTGCGATCTCGCGGCCCGGCTCCAGAAGGGTCAGGTTGCCCTCGCCGTCCACCGCAATGTAGCCGTTTTCCCGCAGCTTTTTCATCGCAATGCTGACGCTGGCCTTGGTATAGCCCAGCTCGTTGACCACGTCGATGGAGCGCACGCGGCCCATCCGCTGGGTCAGCATAAGGATAGTCTCAAGATAATCTTCTGCGGATTGGTGGATCTGCATGGTTTTGTCGGCCTCCTGCCTCGTAAAATTCCCTGTCCGGGGCACACAGGCGTTCCGGTCTGGTTTGTTATAGGATACCACATTCCGTATCGTGTTGCAAGCCATTCGCAGAAAGTTTGTCAAATCAAACCAATTCCACCCTGCGCAATTTCGTCATTTTACCGTCTCGAGATAGGCCGCCGGGCCGGCCTCGTAGAGGTCGCCGCCGTGGGCGTCGAGGATGACCGTCAGCGGCATTTTTTCCACGGTCAGGCGGCGGACGGCCTCGCAGCCGAGGTCAGGCCATGCGATGACCTCCAGCGTCTGGACGCTCTGGGCCATCAGCGCACCGGCACCGCCCAGCGCGGCCAGATAGACCGCGCCGTTGCGGACGACGGCCTCTTTGACTGCCGCGTCCCGCTTGCCCTTGCCGATCATGATCTTATTGCCGAGGTCCAGCAGGCGGGGACTCATGGCGTCCATCCGTCCGCTGGTGGTCGGCCCGGCCGAGCCGATGACCTCGCCGGGGCGCTCCGGCGTCGGGCCGACGTAGTAGATGGCGCTGCCCTCCAAGTCGAAGGGGAGCTTTTCGCCCCGGTCCAGCGCTTCCAGCATCCGCTTGTGGGCCTGATCGCGGGCGGTGTACACCACACCGGACAGCAGCACCGTGTCTCCCGCCTTCAGGGGCGCGAGGTCTGCCGCCGTGCAGGGCGTGTTCAGTTCGTATTGCATCTTGTATTCTCCTTTAGCGTCCTTGCCCTCTCAGGCCGCTTTGCGTCCAGCTCTCCCAGAGGGAGAGCCTTTCGCCTACCGGCAAGCTCCAAGCCTCTCCCTTTGGGAGCAACAGTTCTGACCGCCGCCAGTGGCGGAAACAGGGAAGAGCTGTTGGGGCCGCGGCCAGCAAGACGCAAGTACTTTTCAAAGTACGAAGCGAATGCTGGGTGCCGCAACCCGGGCCGTGGCATTGCGAAGCAATGACGGAGAGGGCTAGGACGCTGATAATAAAGGAGAGGAGAACACTATGCGAATCACGGAATTGTTTACGGCACAGTCCATCGCACTGGACGAGGCCCAGCAGGACCGCAGCCAGATCATCGACCGTCTGGTGGAACTGCAGGCGACCCATGGCAACATCAAGGACAAGGAGGCCTACAAAAAGGGCCTCTACGCCCGCGAGGATGAAGGCTCGACCTATGTGGACAACGGCATCACCGTCCCCCACGCCAAGTGCGACTGCGTCACCCGGCCCAGCCTCGCGGCCCTCCGCCTGAGCACCCCGGTGCAGTACAATGCCGAGGACGACGGCAAGACCGACCTGCTGTTCGCCATCGCAGCGCCCCGGAATGGCAGCCTCCACGTCGATATGCTGGCCCGCATGATGCAGATGCTCATGAATGAGGACTTCGTGGAGAAGCTGCGCACCGCCAAGACCCCGGCGGACTTCCTCGCCGCCATCGACGCGCAGGAGGAAGAGCAGTTCGGCGATGAGAGCTTCACCGATCAGGAGGTCAATGTGGGCTACCGGGTGCTGGCTGTCACCGCCTGCGTCAACGGCATCGCCCACACCTACATGGCCGCTGAGGCCCTGAACAAGGCTGGTGCAAAGATGGGCGTGCCCATCAAGGTGGAGACCAACGGCTCCGACGGCGCAAAGAACATCCTGACCAAGGACGAGATCGCCAACTGCGACGGCATCATCGTGGCGGCGGAAAAGAAGATCGAGACGGCCCGCTTCGACGGCAAGCCCGTCCTCTTCACCCGGGTGGATGACGGCATCCACAAGCCCGAGGAGCTTATCCGGAAGATCACCTCCGGCGAAGTCCCCGCTTTCCACGCAGAGGGCGGCGCACAGGCTGCAGAGGACGCCTCGGCCACCGACAGCTTCGGCCGCAGCCTCTACAAGAACCTGATGAACGGCGTCTCCCATATGCTGCCCTTCGTGGTGGGCGGCGGTATCATGATCGCGCTGGCCTTCCTGCTGGACGATTACAGCATCGACCCCGCAAACTTCGGCATGAACACCCCGCTGGCCGCCTTCTTCAAGACGGTGGGCAGCGCAGCCTTCAGCTATATGCTTCCCATTCTGGCGGGCTTCATCGCCATGTCCATCGCTGACCGTCCGGGTCTGGCCGTCGGCTTCGCAGGCGGCGTGCTGGCCATGAACGGCACCAACTTCGCCGGCATCGCTGCCGGTGAGACCACCGGCGTCTCCGGCGGCTTCCTCGCCGCCCTGCTGGCCGGCTTCGTGGCCGGTTATGTGGTGGAGTTCCTCAAGAAGATCACCGAGAAGCTCCCTGCCAGCCTCAACGGCATCCGTCCCATGCTCATCTACCCGCTGGGCGGCATCCTCATCGTGGGCGCGGTCATGTGCGGCATCAACCCCGTCATGGGCATGATCAACACCGCTGTGACCAACTGGCTGAACGCCATGGGCGGCACCTCCAAGGTCCTGCTGGGTGCGATCGTGGCCGGTATGATGAGCATCGACATGGGCGGCCCCTTCAACAAAGCAGCTTACGTCTTCGGCACCGCAGCCCTCGCCTCCGGCAACTATGAGGTCATGGCCGCTGTTATGGTGGGCGGCATGGTGCCTCCCATCGCCATCGCCCTCTCCACCACCTTCTGCCCCAAGAAGTGGACGGCCGATGAGCGCCGCAACGGCATCGTGAACTACGTCATGGGCCTCTGCTTCGTCACGGAGGGTGCGATCCCCTACGCCGCTGCCGACCCGCTGCGCGTCCTGCCCAGCTGCGTCATCGGTGCAGCCCTCTCCGGTGCCCTGTCCATGACCTTCGGCTGCGCCCTCCGCGCTCCTCATGGCGGCATCTTCGTCTTCCCGGTGGTGGACCATGCGGTGATGTACTGTGTGGCTCTGGCCATCGGCAGCGTCGTGGGCGCGGTCATCCTGAGCCTGCTCAAGAAAAACCGCACCGAGGAGTAACGAAACGCCATCCTCTTCCTTTTCAAGTATCGATAGCCAAAGGCCCCCACCCGGCAGCACCGGGTGGGGGCCTTTGGTATGGGAGATGCAGTTGATACGGCTCTCCCCTTGGGAGAGCTGGCGCGCAGCGCCTGAGAGGGCAAGGGCGCTGACAAAGGGCACAAAGGCGACGATGGCATCGCTCTTGCAAAGAGTCTGCCCATCGCTATGCAGCGGCTTTTTCATACCGGGCCTGCCCTCTCCGTCTGCTTCGCAGCCACCTCTCCCAAAGGGAGAGGCTTTGGCAGGAAGGCAAAAACCATAGAAAACACAAAAACCCGCCTGGCAGCGGGTTTTTGTGTATAGAGGGGTGGGAAAGTATATAAAGTGGTGAATCGCATAATCGAACGGCAGCGCGTCGTGCCCGAACACCGGAAGACCGGCGGCACAGCGGAAACTCTGAGGCGTTGCCTTGCAGTATGTATTATACCCGAATTTATTTTCTTGTCAAATGCAAAATTTTGGTTTTGCTTTAATTTAACACTTTACTTTTTGACCAAAACTTTATATAATTAAAGGCGGCAAAACGAAAACTGACTTTTGCGCGGGTTGTGCTATTGCTACAACAATAAAACTTTACTTTCGAAAAATTTTGGATAATGTAACATATTTCAAAAGGAGTACTTTTCCCATGGACGATTTGGACCGCAAGATTCTCGCCCTCCTCGCAAAGAATGCCCGTATGCCGGTGAAGGAGATCGCCGAAAAGGTGGCACTGACCAGCCCCGCCGTCTCCAGCCGCATCCATAAGCTGGAAACAGACGGCATCATCAGCGGCTACACCGTGATGCTCAACCGCCCCGCCGACCGGGTCTATGTGGACGCCCTCATCAGCCTGTCGGTGGCCCCGTCCCAGCGCGACGAGCTGGTGGAGCTGATGCAGAACAGCAAGGAGGTGCTGCAGTGCTACCACGTCACGGGCGCTTACACCTTCCTCATCAAGGTGAGCTGCGGCAGTATGCCTCAGCTGGAGCACCTGATCCTGCAGTTCCAGAAACTGGGAACGACCAGCACCCAGATCATCCTCTCGACGCCTGTGAACCACGGCGACCTTGAGGCCATGATGCTCTGAGTTCACAGAACTGTTACATCTGCGGTGCAATTTTCGCCCGCTGTGGGACGTTTATCGAATAGCAGCGCTGAAACATCAAATACTATCGCTGTGTACCGAAAAATTCCACCCTGCGAACGAAAGGATAAAACTGAATATGAAACGTATCATTGCTTGTCTGATGGCCGGTATCCTGATGCTGGCTCTGGTGGGCTGCGGCACGTCCGGAAGCTCCTCTGCGGCCGCAAAGAAGGACTATACCCAGATCCTCCACGACGCCCGCAGTGACGAGGACAACGAGTATCTGATGATCTTCACCAAGGGAGAAGACGGTAAGTTCACCGCCCAGTACGGCTACAGCGCCGAATACGAGGCTGACCAGCTCTCCGATGAGGTGGCCAATATGATGATGCCCCTGCTGGGCCTCGAGGACGGTATGTACGACGACTTTGCCGCTTCCGTCTCCGGCATGATGGTCAGCGTCTACGGCGTGGCCATCGTCAAGCCCGCAGAGGGCAGGACGCAGGACGTCGTCGATGCGATGGATGCCTACGTCCAGAGCCAGCAGAAGGCGATGGAGCGGTATCTGGAGGACCAGTACGAGATCGCCAGCGCAGCCCGGGTCGTGACCGTCCCCACCGGTGAGGTGGTCATGGTCTGCTGCGAGGACAGCGACACCGTCCTCGAAAATATCAAAAAAGCTCTGGCTGCATAATTCCTCTGTGCACCAAAAAAGCCCCCGCTTCCGGCTGGAAGCGGGGGCTTTGCGTTATCGGTCGTTACGGATTCTCGATGGCGTTCACGAGCTTGTTTGCGATGTAGGCATGGCCCTTGATGGTGGGATGCACGTCAAGGGTGGTCTCGGTGTTGGGGATGGCCACATAGGTCAGGTCGTAGGTCTTTGCGATCTGCTTCTCAAACTTGTTCAGCTTGCTGAAGTAGCTGCGCCAGCAGGGGATGAGGGGCACGGGGTTGGTGTAGCCGATGAGAATGATCTGCGCGTCCGGGTTCAGCTTGCGGATCTCCTGCACGATGGAGATGAGGGCGGCGGAGGTCTTGGGGTAAGTCTCGTCGCAGATCTTGCTCATGCCGGAGAAGAAGAGGTTCCATGTGGCGTCCGTCTCCGCCTTGGTCAGCTTCATGTTCTTGATGCTGCGGTAGATGGTGGACATGGTGGAACCGGAGCCTTCGCTGCGCAGATCACCGGCCAGAATGGTGGCGGCCAGCTTCTCGCTCTTCCAGTTGGTGGCGTTGCCCAGACCCACGATGCAGGGGACGAAAGCGTCGTTGGAGCCGATCTGGACCGAAATGACGTCGGCCTTGCGGATGTAATCCTGAAACTCCGGGTAGTTGTACTCGCAGCCGGAGGCCATATTCATCTGCGGCATCTTGCCATACTGGATCATATCCGCGAGGTCGGGGGCCGTCAGGGCCGGCAGACCGAGGTTGATGGCGTGGTCACGGTCGAGGCCGAGCGTCTCCGCCACCTTGCCGACGTAGCAGTCGGGGGAGTAGCCTTTGAAGTTGGGGGCCATATCGACGCTGTAGCCAGCGCGTGCGCTGTACTGGACATCGGCCAGACCGACGCCGGCGCAGATGCTGTCGCCCAGTGCGACGTAGGTGAGCTGCTTATCCTCTTTTTCTTCAGAGACCGCAGCTTCGGCTGCAGAGGGATCTGGGTCGGCCTTGGCCGTCTCGGTGGCAGAGGCCTCGGCGTCTGCCGGGGTCTCGGGCTGCAGGGCAGCCTCCGGATTCAGGGTAACGATAACGTGGTCATCGCTGGCGGCAGCGGTATCGGCGGCTGCGTCAGCGCCCTCAGCCAGTGCGGGGACGCTGAACATCGACACCAGCAGCAGGGCGGAGACGGCCAGACTTGCAAAACGCTTGTTCATGGCAGAAAAATCCTTTCGTGAGATCAATAGTCGCGGGGAGAGATGTCGGCCTCGAGCTGACGGTAATCGATCTTGCCCACAGGGGTCATCGGCATCTCAGGGATAAACTTGTAGGCCACGGGCTGGACATATTCGGGCAGCTCCTCGGTGCACATCCGCTCCAGCTCCCGTACCACCTGCTTTTTCTTGGCCGTGGTGTCAGGCTTGAGCACGACGTAGACGAAGGGCAGACGGCCCTGCACATGATCCTTGTCGGCGCAGCCCACCACAGAGCACTGATGGACAGCCGGGTGGCGGCTGATGACGTTTTCGATCATAGAGGGGAAGACCTTGAAGCCGTCGTGGCGGATGATGAGGCGCTTGATGCGGGAATCGAGGAAGACGAAGCCGTCCTCATCCAGATAGCCGATGTCACCGGTGTGCACCCAGATGCGGCCATCGGGGTGGCGGCGGAGGATCATGTCCGTCTCGTCGGGCTTGTTGTAGTAGCCCTTCATGGTGGTGGGGCCGGAGATGCACAGCTCGCCCCGCTCGCCGATGGGCAGCTCCTTGTCCGTGCCCGGCTCGAAGGCGGCGACGAGGGTGTTGACCATCGGGATGCCGACGCTGCCCAGCTTGTTGTTCGTGCCGGCGGCGACGGTGGCAGCGGAGGCCACCTCGGTCATGCCGTAGCCCTTGGCGATCGGGTAGCGGACGCCATGGGCGGCGAGGAAGTCGTTGACGGTCTGTTCTGCGCCCCGGGCGATGGCGTCGCCGCCGGCGGCGTAGTTGAGGATGAAGGAGAGGTCCTTATCCCGCAGCTTGGGGTCAGCGGCCAGCTGCTGGTAGTGGGCGGGCACGCCGAACATATGCTCGGGCTTGTACTTGAGCACCAGACTGCCCAGCTTGGCCGGGTCGAGGTTGGGGATGATGATGACTGTGAAGCCCAGCACCAGCGGCAGATGGACGCCGCAGGCGTAGCCGTAGGCGATGAAGGGGGGCATGATATTCATGAGCTTCTGGCCCCGGTGGAACAGCTTATCGTAGGCACGGAACTGCTGCGCGATGGCGTTGAAGCTGTTGTCGGTGAGCATGACGCCCTTGGGAGAGCCGGTGGTGCCGCCGGTGTGGACCACGACACAGGCATGGTCGGGGTCGTAAGGCTCAGCAGCGGTGCTCTGGTTCTTGCCGTTTGCGATGAACTGCTTCCAGCGGATGGCGTTGGAGGCGTACTTGTTCTTGTCGGGGGTGGTCAGCCTATAGCCCACGGCCATCACCGGGGGCAGGGAGTCGGCCGGAGAGAGGACGATGACCTTTTCCACGTTGGTGCGCTTGGCGGCCTGACGGCAGCGCTCGTACACGACGTTCAGGCAGACCAGAAGATGGGAGTCCACCTCCTCGATGTACTCGTGGATGCCCTCAACGCTGTAGCGGGGGTCTACGAGGTTCAGGGTGGCGCCGATCATGTCTGCTGCATAGAACAGGGCGATGACCTCGGGGGTCATGACGCTCACCACCGTTATGATGTCGCCCTTCTGGACGCCGACGCCCCGCAGGGCGGCGGCAGTCTTCTTGACGTTGACGATGAGGTCAGCATAGGTGAACTTCCGGCCGTAGTAATCCAGCGCGGTGTCGTTCAGATGGTTTTTGTTCCGCTGGCAGACATATTCGAATGCCGAGACGGTGGGAATGGTCTGCTCAATGTACTTCTGGTCGTAATATTTGAGCCAAGGCCGAGCCTGAGATGCGTAAATGGGATCCTGCGTCATCATCAATTCCTCATTCCTTTATGTTTGTAGGCCCCGGAAGGGGCGGGTCTTCTGTTTTGTTCCAATGCCACTCCTGCTATTGTAGTAGAGCGGGGGACAAAAGTCAATAAACAGGGGAAGAACAATGAGGAAAACGCAAGAAAAAGTTTACAATTCGCGGCACCATGCCTCGGCCTCGGCGGCACTGCAGAGCACCCAGTGACGGGGCCGCAGCTCCCGCCACTGGGGAGCCTCGGCGGAGTAGTCGTGGATGGCGGGGTCGTAGACCAGCAGCTTTTTCTGCCGCTCGCGGCGGGGGCTGGGCATCGGGATGGCCGACAGCAGGCTCCGGGTGTAGGGGTGGATGGCGTGCGTCACCAGCTCTTCGGCGTCGGCCAGCTCCACGATGTCGCCCTTGTGGATGACGGCGATGCGGTCGGAGATGTACCGCATGACCGAGAGGTCGTGGGCGATAAAGAGGTAGGTGATGCCGCGCTCTTTTTGCAGGTGGCGCAGCAGGTTGAGCACCTGTGCGCGGATGGACATATCCAGCGCCGAGATCGGCTCGTCGGCGATGATGAACTCCGGCTCCACGATGAGGGCGCGGGCGATGCCGATGCGCTGGCGCTGGCCGCCCGAGAACTCGTGGGGAAAGCGGGAGGCGAACTCCGGCAGCAGGCCCACATCCAGCAGCGCCTGCCGGACTTTTTCGTCCCGCTCGGCGGCGGAGAGGTCGGGCCGGACGTTCATCAGGCCCTCGCCCACGATGTAGCTCACCTTGGCGCGCTCGTTCAGGGAGGATTGAGGATCCTGAAAGATCATCTGCATCTCCTTGATGACCTGCCTGTCCAGCGCGTGGGAAATTTTGCCGTTGATCTGCTGGCCCTTGTAGAACACCTGACCGCCGGAGGTGGGCAGGATGCGCATGATGGCCCGGCCGATGGTGGTCTTGCCCGAGCCGGACTCGCCCACCAGACCGAAGGTCTCGCCCTTATAGATGGTAAAGTTTGCGTTCTTGACGGCCTTGTAGGCTTTGCGGCCGGAGCCGTAAGTCACCTCGAGGTCTTTCACCTCGAGCAATACTTCGCGTTCGTCTGCCATGTTACTTGCCCTCCTCTTGCAGCATCCGCACAGCGGCGGGCGGCTCTATCTTGGGTGCGCGGGGGTCGAGCAGCCACGTCTTGGCCCGGTGGGTCGCGCTGACGTCGAAGTAGGGGGGACGCTTGACGAAGTCGATCTTCAGGGCCAGCGGGTTGCGGGGCGCGAAGGCGTCGCCGCGGATCTCCGTAAAGAGGTTCGGGGGCGTGCCCTGAATGTTGAACAGGTCTTCGCCCTTCACGCCCATCTGGGGCATACTGGACAGCAGCGCCCATGTATAGGGGTGGCGGGGGTCGTAGTAGATCTCGTCGGAGGTACCGATCTCCACGATGTCGCCTGCGTACATGACGGCCACCCGGTCGGCGATGTTGGCCACGACGCCGAGGTCGTGGGTAATGAGGATGATGGTCAGATTGTACTTGACCCGCATCTCCTTCAGCAGCTCGAGGATCTGGGCCTGAATGGTCACGTCCAGAGCCGTCGTCGGCTCGTCGCAGATCAAAATCTGGGGGTTGCAGGCCACGGCGATGGCGATGACGACGCGCTGGCGCATACCGCCCGAAAACTCGTGGGGATACTGCTTGAAGCGGACCTCCGGGTCGGCGATGCCGACATCCCGCAGATATTCCAGCGTCTTCTCCTTGGCCGCAGCGCCTTTGAGGCCCTGATGCAGCTCCACGGCTTCCATGATCTGGTCGCCGATGGTCTTCAGGGGGTTCAGGCTGGTCATGGGGTCCTGCATGATCATGGCGATCTCATGGCCCCGGACCTTCAGCCAGTCCTTCTCCTTTTTCAGCGCGGAGAGGCGGATGGGCTGGTGGTCGTCGGCCCCGAAGTAGTCGATGGTGCCCGAGGTGATGGAGCCGTTGGAGTCCAGCAGGCCCATGAAGGACTTGGTGAACACGCTCTTGCCCGAGCCGGACTCGCCCACGATGGCGAGGACCTCGCCGTGGTAGACGTCGAGGTCGATGCCGCGGATGGCGTGGAGGATCTTTCCACGCAGATTGAATTTGATGTTGAGATCCCGCACCGAGAGGATCAGTTCGTTCTTTTTCATCCCTGTGCCTCCTTACTGCAGATGGTTCTTCGGGTCGGCTGCGTCGGAGAAGGCGTTGCCGATGAGATAGAACGCGATGGTGACGAAGCTGAGGATGATGGTGGGGTAGAGCAGCTGATAGCGCAGTCCGGCCTGCATCATGACCTTGCGGCCATCGTTGATGAGGTTGCCCAGCGAGGGAGTCTCCACCGAGAGGCCGAGGCCGATATAGGTGATGAACACCTCACTGCCGATGGCAGCGGGGATGGTCAGGGCCATCCGCAGCATGATGACCGATACGAGGTAGGGCAGCAGGTTGCGCAGCACGATGCGGGCGGTGGGGGTGCCGATGCAGCGGGATGCCACGTTGTAGTCGCGGTCGCGGATGATGAGGATCTGGTTGCGGATGAAGCGCGCCATGGCGATCCAGCCTGTGATGGACATACCGAGGATGAGGGTCTTGACGCTGGGGCTGGCGACGTAAGAGATCAGGATGAGGATGATGGTGGAAGGCACATTGTCACAGATGTTGTACAGCTCGGTGAAGAAGAAGTCCAGCTGGCGGACATAGCCCCAGAGCACGCCCACCGTGATGCCCACGACGGCCTCGATGAGGGCCACGAAGAAGGCGATGGTCAGGCTGGTGCGTGCGCCGGCCCAGATGCGTGCCCACAGGTCCTGTCCGATGGCGTTGGAACCCCAGATGAAGCCATCCTCACCGGGGGCAATGTTGCGGTACTGGACGCCGGTGAGGGGGTCCACGGCGCAGAAGTTGGGGTCTGCCTGCCCGGGCAGATAGGGCTGGAGGAATGCGAAGGCCACCACGGCGATGAGGGCGGCGAGGAGGATGACCGCGATGCGGTTCTTAAAGAATGCACGGAAGGTGCTGCCCCAGTAGCTGTAATTGGAGTAGGAGGTGGCCTCGGCCCGCTCCTCGCTGAACCCGGCGGGGGTGAACAGCTCTTCTTCGGGCAGCTCTGCCCATGCGGCGGGGCCGTCCGCCTGCAGTTTGTCCAGCTGTGCTTCCAGCTGGTGCGCTTTTTCATCTTTCATACGGAAAAGCATTATCGGCCACCTTCTTTCTTGCCAAAGCTGATGCGGGGATCGATGAGCACCATGAGCAGGTCGCCCAGAATGAGGCCGATGATGCCCACGCAGGCGTAGAGCAGGACGATGCCCTGCACCATCGTGTTGTCGTGGCGCTGGACGCAGGTGACCAGCAGACCGCCCATGCCGGGGATGCTGTAGAGGCTCTCGATGTAGATGGAACCGACTACCGTGTTGAGGAAGGCGGAGGGAATGTACTGCACCAGCGGGACCATCGCGTTGCGGAAGATGTGGCGGAGGGCGATGTTGTTCTCGCTGACGCCCTTGGCCCGGGCGAGACGGACGTAATCCTTGTTGCTCTCGTCCACCATGTACCGGCGCAGCCACATGGCGTAGAACGCCACATTGCCGAGGCTCATGGAGCAGACGGGCAGCACCCAGTACTTCCAGTTGGAGGCGTCGAAGAGCAGGCCCACGCCCAGCGCGGTAGTGCCGTACATCTGGATGTAGAGGTAATACACCGCCGCAGGCACGGCCTGAATGAGCACGATGATGGCCGTGCCCAGCTTGTCGGGCCAGCGGCTCTTGAACCGGCCCATGAACAGGCCCATCGGAATGCCGATGACGAGACTCAGCAGCATGGCGAAGACGCCCATCTGGATGGAGATGGGCAGCTTCTTGGCAAGGATGCTGGTGACGGAGGCGTTGACCTTATAGATGTGGCTCACGCCGAGGTCGCCGTGGAGGGCATTCACCCAGAAGCGGCCGACCTGCACCGGCAGCGGGTCCAGCAGGCCCATTGACTGCAGGCCGGCCTGTATCTGGGCCTCGGTCATTTTTTCGTAGTTTGCAAAATAGCCTTCCACCGGCATCAGCCGCAAAAGGCAGAATACGAGCGTGACGATGACAAACAGGGTCAGGATCGAGCGCCCGATGCGTTTCGCCAGATATTTGAGCATATCTGTGCGCACCCCTCTCTTTTATTTAATGAATGTCGGATAGGAATAGAATACAACAAAAAACTACTTTTGGAAAGTGATTTGGCAAAGTTTGCTCTAAAAATTCATCTGAGAGCCTTCAGAAATAAAAAGCCCTCCGCTTTCCCGGGGGAAAACGGAGGGCGGCAGAACGGTCAGAAAAGCTTAGCGGGCGTCGCGGTTGGCCTCGTACTCGCTCATGGAGACATAGTGGTCGAGGACGTGGATGCCCTTCAGGCGCTTGTTGGAGAAGCCGGTGGAAGCATACTGGCCCTCCCAGTAGTTCAGGCGGGTGGCGATGTAGGCCGGGACGCTCATGCCCATGGGGACGACGAGGGCGTTGTTGATGAGGGAAGCCTCGGCGTTGGCGAAGGCATCGTAGCGGGCGTTGATGTCATCGGTGATCTCCACAGCGGCTTCGATGGCCTTCATGTAGTTCATGACGGCGTCAGCGGTGTCGCCGGTGATGAAGCCGTCCTCGACGCCGGTGCGCAGGAAGGCGTAGCGGCTGCCGCGTGCGCCCTCGGCCTGATAGAAGGGGTCAGTCTCGGTCTGAGGGTCGGAGTAGTCTGCGCCCCAGTTGCACAGCAGGAAAGCGAACTTGCCGTTGCGGCGGACGCTGGACAGGAAGCTGTCGGAGGGGCCGGCGGTGATGACGATATTGATGAAGTCAAAGCCGTCGTTCAGCACACCCTCGAGCTGCTGCTTGAGCACCTGACACTGCTTGTCCCAGTCGGAGGAGGAGGGGTTGTAGGGCAGCTGGACCTTGATGGGGAAGGTGACGCCTGCGGCGGTCAGCTCGGGGATGGCGGCGTCACGGTACTCCTTGGCCTTGGCCTCGTCGAAGAACTCGGTGATGTTGGCGAGGTCGCCGCACTTCAGGTAGTCCACGCCGTCAGCGTTGGCGCAGAAGCTGGGGGGCGTGATGGTGTTCAGCTTGTAGTTGTCGTAGCCCTCGGGTGCCTTGACGGCCAGCGTGACGGAGTTGTTGATGCCGTAGAGGAAGGCCTTGCGGAAGTTGGTGTTGTTGATGGCCTTGGCCCAGTTCTCCGGCTCATACTCGGCGTCCATACCCTCCACGCTCCAGTTGGAGAACTCGTGGGAGAAGGGCATGAAGTTGAACATATAGAAGTAGGTGTAGTTGGTGTTGGGGCGGTCCATGGACACCATATCCTTGGTGGTGTCGTCGGCCAGCCAGCTGTCGAGGATGTCGGAGCCGATGGTGGCCTCATCGATCTCGCCGCGCTTGATCATCTCGGGGCCGTTGACGCTGGCCTCGGCGTTGTAGATGCGGCTGATGGTGTCGATGAAGACGTTGGCGGCGTCGTAGTTCTCGGGGTTCTTCTTCATGACCCAGGTCTCCAGAGACTCGTAGGCGGCCAGATAGAATGCGCCGCAGCTGTAGGTGGTCTCTGCGCTGGTGGCGAACTGGTCGCCGGTCTCCTCCAGCAGCGGGCCGTAGGCCGGCTCATAGGGCAGGTAGCACAGCAGGCTCAGGAAGCCCGGGAAATCGTAGGTCAGGGTGTAGGTCAGGGTGTGCTCGTCCACAGCGGTGACGCCTACGGATTCGAAGTCCACGGGTGCGTAGGTGGCGGGGTCTGCATCGGGGGCGGCGACGGTGACGACGCCGTCGGCATCCACGGTGTAGGTGGTGCCGTCCTCGTCCACGACGCCGGTGTTGGCGTTGTTCAGGTAGACGTGGTAGCTGTAGTAGTCGTCAGCGCCTGCGATGTAGCCGGTGACGAGGCCCACGTTGGAGGCGGCGTAGTCCGGGGTCAGGACGTACTTCAGGGCGTCCACGAAGTCCTGCGCCGTGACGGGGGCGACGACCTCGCCGTTGCAGTCCACCCAGTTCTCATCCCGCAGATGGAACGTCCAAGTCAGGGTGTCGGCATCCCAGTCCCAGCTGGTGGCCAGACCCTCGCGCATGACGCCCTTGTTGTCGTACTCGACCAGAGTGTCCACGCAGTTTGCGCCGACGACCATCTCAAGGTCGGTGCCGGTGGTCAGATAGTTCAGGGTGGCAGGCTGGCTGTCGTACAGGATGGTGTAGCTGGAGCCGGAGCCGGAGGAGGCTGCGCCGGAGGCGCTGCCGGAAGAAGAGCCGCCGCAGCCGGTCAGCAGGCCGGCTGCGCAGGCACCGGCGGCTGCCAGACCGCTGGCCTTCAGGAACTGACGGCGGGAGATGGAAGTGTTCATCATAAATTCCCTCTTTTCTTGTTGTTGCTGTACAGGGACAGCATTCGCGTTGCGCGGTGCCCGCTGTTTCCCGTCAGCGGACAGTTGGGCTGTTTTATGAAAAAAGAGCAACGGAAATCCATCCGTTACTCCTTTGTAACAGTCCCGGCCATCAAATAAGTGGTCAAGACTGAGTATAGCATTGATTTGCGGCCGCGTCAATCCTTTTTGGCAAGAGCGGCTGTTTCTGGTGCGGCAACAGTTGTCTCCGCAACAGGCGCTGCGACGGCCGGGGCAGCGGCCTCTGCGGCAGCTGCATTCTCCGCGGCCAGCTCTGCGGCAGCGGCCTTGGCGGCTTCTTCCGCAGCCTTGCGGGCCTCCCGCTCGGCGATCCGCTCTTTGGCGCGGGCAGCGGCCTCCTCCTGACGCTGCTTGGTGCGGCGCTTGATGCGGCAGACCGAGCAGATGCCCTCGGCGCTGTTCGGCGCGATGGGCTTGCCGCAGTCGGCACAGAGAGTCTTGCTGCATTTGTAGACGCTCACCGGGCCGAGGGTGGTCAGCTGGCGCAGCTTCATGCCGTCGATGCCGCTGTTCGAGCAGGCTGCGACACAGACGCCGCACTCGCTGCACTTCCACGGCGTGACGACCACGCGGGTCTGCCCGTCGGGCAGGTCCTCCAGCTTGAGCGCGCCGGAGCGGCAGGCCTTTTCGCACTTGCCGCAGCCGAAGCACTTCTGGGTGAAATTGGGCAGATACCAGCCGTAGCGCAGCGGCGTCTCGGAGGCAGCCTTGAGCTGCTTGGTCCGCTGGTGGAGCAGGAGGCGGAAGTCGGCGGCGCTGTCCTCCTCGCTGCGCAGGCCGGGCAGCATCTGCAGCAGCTTCTTGGTGCCGGCGCGGGAGCCTTCGGTCATGTGGGAGAACATCTCCCGTCGGCTCAGCTCCTGCACATGGTAGGGGGCGTCCTCCTGCTGGTAGGCCAGCGTGACCCGGCTCTCGAAGAGCTGGGGGCCGAGGAACTCCACGAGGCGGGTCAGCTCCTTGCGCAGCTGGGCAGCGCAGGCGTCGTTCTCGCACTCGCCGCAGGGGGTCAGGTCCAGCACGAGCTTCTTGTTCAGGGCGAGATAGGCCAGCGTCTCCCACGAGAAGGCGGCCACGCAGGCGCGGACGGCGGTATTCTTCCGGCTGCTCTTCTCGCAGCCCAGCCAGAGGGTGTCATTGTCGGTGTCGGCCAGCGAGGTGTCCCGCTGCACCTGTTCGGGCGAGGGCACGATGCAGCCCGAGCGGCAGACCGAGACGCAGAGGCCGCAGTCGGTGCAGGGGTCCCAGTCCTTGACGAGGTTGGGGCGGGTGAAGATGGCGTCGCCGTAGGGGCAGATGTCCTTGCAGTCGGTGCAGGGGGTGCGGTGGGGGTGGAGGTTCCAGCACTGACGGCGGACCACCTCGGGATGGGAGGTCTTCATCAGGGCATCCATGGCATAGCGGGTAAACAGACCCATAGCGGTATCACTCCTTTTCGGGGGCATCGGTCACAGTGGTGACCTGAGCGTTATCCAGCAGGAAGCGCTGCACCTTCTTTGCGGCCAGCGCAGCGGCCACAGCGTCCTCGGCCAGTGCCTTGCGGATCTCGGCCTCGGGGGTATCCTGCAGCTGGGAGAGGCGGCGGTACTCCGCGTTGACCTCCTCGGGGTGGACGACGATGCCCTCAGCCTCGGCGATGGCCCGGGCCGCCAGCACGAAGCGGATGCGGCTCTCGGCCTGTGCGCGGTAGTCCTTCTCGAGGGCTTCCGGGGTAGTGTGGCTGTTCTTGCAGTGCTGCTCGAGGGTGATGCCGCTGCGGGAGAGGCGCTCGGTCAGCAGCTTCATCTCGTTCTGGGCCGTGCGGTCGAGGATCTCGGCGGGCAGGGCTACGGTCATGTTGGCACCGGCCATGTCCAGAAGCTGTTTTCCGGCGGCGCGGTCGGCACCCTCCTCGTGAATCTTCTGCTTCTTGGCGCGGAGGTCGGCCTTCAGCGCGTTGAGGGAGCCGAAGCCCAGACTCTTGGCAAAGGCCTCATCGGGGGCGGGAGTGACCTTCTCGGCCAGAGAGCGGAGGTTGATCTCGAACTGCGCGGTCTTGCCGGACAGCTCGGGCAGGCGGAAATCCTGCGGGTAGGTGAAGTCGAAGCGGAACACCTCACCGGCACAGTGGCCGTAGATGGCCTGCTCGGCGGCGGGCATCAGCTTGCCGTCGCCCAGCACCACCATGACATTCTCCATCCGGCTGTCGGGGATCTCCTTGCCGTCCATGTAGCCGACAAAATCCAGCAGGGCGCGGAAGCCGCGCTTGGCCGGGGCGGTGGTGGGGTGGTAGACGGCGTGCATCCGGGTCTGATGCAGCACCTCGATGTCCACGGTCTTGTCGGTGACAGGGCGGACGTGGCGGGTGACGGCGAGGCCCTTGTACTGGCCCAGCTTTACTTCGGGCAGATTCTTTTTCTTCTGTTCCATAGCGGCATACTCCTTATGACGTAAGCAGCCCGGCGTGCGGCGCTGCGAGTCTTATAACAATACGTTGAATTATACACGTTTTCAGTAAAAAGGGCAAGGTCACAGCCCGTGGGCGGTGAGCCACGCTTCGGCTACCTGCGAGAACATCTCGGGATACTGGGCATCCTCTGCGGCAAAGGCGCTCAGGTAATACTCCACCTCTGCGCGGGTGGAGGCGGCAGTGCGCCGCCAGATGGTGAAGGTGGTGCCGTTGCCCATGTCAAAGCTCTGCTCAAAGGTGAAGGCGTCGTCCTTTGCGGCGAGGAAGCGTTCGTTGAGCTTGATGGACATCTCCCCGCTGCCCGCATAGGTCTGGGGGAAGGGGTCGCAGGTGATGACGTACTTCGCCTCGAAGAACTGCATGGGGAAGTTGTGGGTGCCGGGCACCGAGAAGCCGAAGGCCAGCTTGTCGTTGATGGAAGCCTCCGGCAGGCGGCAGTTCTTGAAGTGGTCGGGGTTGTAGAGCATATCGTGGGGGATCATGTAGCTGATCTCGCCCGCGTTGCAGTGGGCGTCGATCCAGTCGGCGATGGCCTGGATCTGGCCGATGTCCTTCCGGTCGTAGATGAGCTTGTCCAGCGAGATGAAATACCGGGTGGCGGGGATCTGGATGGGAAAGTGCTCGATGACGAAGCCCGGCATGGCCAGCGTGGTCAGGGGCGAGCAGCGCACCGACATGGACAGCACCAGCACGAAAGCCCAGCAGCCAAGCTTGAGGGTGCGATGGCGCTGGATGCCCTCGGCCAGTGCGGCTGCACCCAGCAGGAAGAGGAGGAAATACCCCGGCAGGAAGAGCAGGAACTGATGAGAGCCGGTGTTCTGGACCCGGGTGAAGAGCAGCAGGCTCACGACCAGCTCGCACCCTGCCAGACAGGGCAGAGCGGGCAGCTTTCGCTTTGCTGCAAAGACGAGGCCCAGCGCGATAAGGATGAGATTGAACAGGCCCAGCCGTCCGAGGTGGTAGAATGCCTCAAGGGCCAGACCGCCGCCGTTATAGTAGGAATAGCGGCCCGCGTAGTTGTAGGTGAGGATGTGGGATACCATGGGCCAGAGCAGGATGACCATGGCGGCGACGGACGCAAGGCCGAAGAGGACAAGGTTCTTCCCCCGGCGGAGGGCGGCGGAAACCGCACCGTCCTTTGCCAGCCGCACACAGCCCGCGACGAGCAGCAGCACATAGGCGAAGTAGTAGCCCACCACGAAGTAGAGAAACCACCGGCGGGCGAGGATGATGGCGGCAGTGGCGAGGAAGATAAGGCCGAACCGGGCCGGTTCGAGGGTGTCAAAACGGAAGTCCAGCGTCAGCAGCAGGATGGCGAAGGCGAAGATGAGGCCGAACCAGTCCGGCTGTGCCAGCACAGCGCTCATCCGCAGGAAGGGATAAGCCGCCGTCAGGGTCATGCCGAAGAGGAAGTAATACATCCGGTTCTTCACGTTCAGGAGCTGGCCGACCTTCACCACGAGGCCCGCCAGAAGCACCAGCAGGGTCGGCAGGATGCAGAACACCTGACTGAAGGAGTAGGCGTCGCCGGTGTGGTCGGTCAGGCAGAAGGGAAACTCGGTGAAGAGGGTGATGAAGTTGGTGTAATCGTCGGCCATCGAGCCGAAGAGATAACGGAGGCCCCCACCGGTGCTCTGGGCAAAAGCGGCTTCGGCGTCATATTGCTTGAGCAGGTAGTTGGCGTAGTCCCAGACGTAGATAAAGCTCCGGCTCGATAACGTCCAGTAGAAATAGACGACGGCCACGGCCCAGATGCCGAAGACGACGGCCCAGTGGAAGAAACCCAGCTCGACGCCCGCCGTGCGGAGGACGCAGACCGCCAGCACGAAGAGGACGAGACAGGCCCAGAGACTGAGCAGCGGAAAAAAGAACGGGCTGGCCGGGACACCGACCCCCAAAAAGAGGAGCGCCACGGCACAGAGGCCGAGGTCCAGCCCTGCCCATTGCAGGGGCGAGAGCCGACGGAGAGCAGCAGATGGCATAGAAAGATGATTCCTTTCGTTCAGCTTGTAAAAAGGGTGAAGCACACAACTTTCCATCTAACAGTATAACGGCTCCGTCAAGGCTTGTCCAGCCGCAGAGGGCGCTGAAACGCAGAATATCCCGCCACATTCTCAGCAGACGGGATATTCTTTACCAAATATTACTTTTTGGAGTTGTGCGCTGCGGCGTCAGCCTTGGCGTTCTGGGTGCGTGCGGCCTTGCGGCGTGCGGCAGCGGCCCGCCGTGCACTGGCCTGTGCGGCCTCGGGGCGGGGCGCTTCGGGGGTGAGCCGGAACATCCGGCCGCCCATGGCAGGCAGGTCCACCGTGAGGGTGTAGTCCCGGCCATAGACGCCGCCGTCGGTGGTGTGGAGGGCCTTGGGCTTCGACTTGTCCGCACCGCCCCAGCAGGGGGCTTCGGTGTTCAACAGCTCTTCTGCCCCGGCGGGAAAGCGCAGGTAGAGGGGAAACTTCTTGTGGGCGGTGTTCTGGGTGTTCATGACGCAGAGGATGGTCTGGCCTGCGCCCTTGCGCAGCCATGCATACATGCCCTCGTCCCGGCTCTCGCTGGCGACCCACTCAAAGCACCGGGGGTCATATTCGCCCGCATAGAGGGCAGGCTGGGTGGCGTAGAGGCGGCTGAGGGAGGCAAAATACTTCTGGAAGGCGTCGTGGAAGGGATACTGGAGCAGGCCCCAGTCCAACTCCCGCTTTTCGTCCCACTCCCGGAAATGGGCGATCTCGTTGCCCATGAAGTTGAGCTTTTTGCCCGGGTGAGCATACATATAAAAATAGAGGGTGCGTAGCTGGGCGCATTTTTCCTCGTAGGTGCCCCAGAGCTTGTCGATGATGGTCTTTTTGCCGTGGACGACTTCGTCGTGGCTCAGGGCCAGCAGGTACAGCTCATTGTAGAAATAGTGCATACTGAAGATGATCTTTCCGTATGCATTGGGCCGCTCGCCGAAGGGGGTGGCAAAGTAGTCCAGCGTGTCGTGCATCCAGCCCATGTCCCACTTGTAGTCGAAGCCGATGCCGTCGTAGCGGGTGGGGGCCGTCACCTTGAGGAAGTTGGTGGAGTCCTCAGCCATGTAGATGCCGGTGGGCCAGCGCTCGTTCAGGCCGTGGTTGAGGTTCCGCAGGAAGGTGACTGCGCCCTCGTTGACGCCCCGGGCGGGGTCGCCCTGCCAGTAGAGGGCGCGGGAGATGGCGTCCATCCGGATGCCGTCGCAATGGTAGACCTCCATCCAGAGGGCGGCGGCGCTGCTGAGGAAGCTGCACACCTCCCGGCGGTAGTAGTTGAAATTGCAGGTGCCCCACTCGCTGTGGCCCACATCGCTGTCGTACTCGTAGAGGTGGGTGCCGTCGAAGTTGGCCAGCGCGTCGGCGTTGGCGGCAAAGTGGACGGGGACGAAGTCCATGATGACGCCGATGCCCATCCGGTGGCAGGCGTTGACGAAGGCGGCGAACTGGGCCGGGGTGCCGTACCGGCTGGTGACGGCGAAGTAGCCGGTGGTCTGGTAGCCCCAGCTGCCGTCGAAGGGGTGCTCGGCCAGCGGCAGCAGCTCCACATGGGTGAAGTGGTGCTCCAGCAGCCACGGGATCAGCTCCCGGGTCAGCTCTTCGTAGTCGTACCAGCCGTCCGAGCCGTCGGGCCGGGTGGAGCCGGGCTTATGTTTCCAGCTGCCGACGTGCAGCTCGTAGATGTTCATGGGCAGGTTGCGGCACTTGTCCCGCCGCTCCATCCACGCGCTGTCGTCAAAGGCGAAATCCAGCTTGGTCAGGCGGCTGGCGTTGGCGGGGCGGACTTCGGAGGCAAAGGCGTAGGGGTCGGCCCGCATAACGACGCTGCCGTCGGCGCCGTGGATGCGGTATTTGTAGAGGTCGCCCTCGCACAGCCCGGCCACAAAGCCGCTCCATACGCCGGTGTCGGCCTTCTGGAGAGAGATGCCGGCACCCCAGCCGTCAAAGCCGCCGCAGACCTCCACGGCGGTCGCGCCGGGTGCCCAGACGGCAAAGCGCCAGCCCTCTTCGCCGCGATCGCCCTGCCAAGGGTGTGCGCCGAGGACGTGGTAGGCGTCGAAGCAGTCGCCGCTGAAGAAGGAACGGGGGATAGAGGGAAGATTCATACGAAAGACTCCTTTTATCGCAATTTTTACAGAGAGTATCGGTTCGGGAGGGAATAATGTGAGAAATATACAACACTATTTCCACACTTTTGTCGGAAAATGTGCTATACTGAATACAACACCGGGGCTTTGAGAAGCCCGGCAGAACTTTTGAAAACAGGAGCGGTACAGACAATGGCTTGGTATGACAATGCGGTATTCTATCACATCTATCCTCTGGGACTGTGCGGCTGCGCGCATGAAAATGACGGGCAGCCTGTCCCCGGGGCATTCAAGAAGCTGGATGAGTGGGCAGAGCACGCGGCGGAGCTTGGCTGTACGGCAATCTATATCGGCCCTCTGTTCGAGAGCGGCTCCCACGGCTATGACACCATCGACTACCGGCAGGTAGACCGGCGGCTGGGCACCAATGAGGAGTTCAAAAAATTCGTCGCCGACTGCCATGCGCGGGGCCAGCGGGTCATCGTGGACGGCGTGTTCAACCATGTGGGCCGCGATTTCTTCGCCTTCCGGGAGCTGAAGGAGCACCGCGAGAACGCCCGCTATAAGGACTGGTTCTGCGATGTGAATTTCTGGGGCAACAACGAGTACAACGACGGCTTCTCCTACGGCAACTGGGGCGGCTTTAACCTGCTGGTCAAGCTGAACCAGCGCAACCCCGAGGTGCAGGACTACCACTTCGATACCGTCCGCTTCTGGGTGGAGGAGTTCGACATCGACGGCATCCGTCTGGACGCTGCCGACGTGCTGGACTTTGACTTCATGAAGGGACTGCGCCGCCTTGCCAACGAAGTGAAGCCGGAGTTCTGGCTGATGGGCGAGGTCATCCACGGGGACTACAGCCGCTGGGCCAACCCCGAGATGCTCCACTCTGTCACCAACTACGAGCTGCACAAGGGCCTGTGGAGCGGCCACAACGACCACAACTATTTTGAGATCGCCCACACCATGCGGCGGCTGCAGGGCCTCTGCCATGACACACGGCTCTACAACTTCTCGGACAACCACGATGTGGAGCGTCTGCCCAACAAGCTGCGCAACCGCGACCACATCCGGCATATTGCACTTCTAGTATATACGCTTTGGGGCATTCCGTCCATCTATTACGGCTCAGAATTTGGGATCGAGGGCAAAAAAGAGTGGGGCAGCGACTGGCCGCTCCGCCCCTGCCTCGAGCTGGCCGACTATGCCGACGCCGAAAAGACGAATCCTGTCACCAGCGTCTACGCTGCACTGGGCAGGCTGAAGGCCGAGTGCCCTGCGCTGAGCTGGGGCGAAGTCAAGGAACTGACCCTGACCACCCAGAGCTACGCCTACGCCCGGGTGCTGGACGGCGAGGCCGTCGTGGCCGTCTACAACAACGGCGACAGCCCGGTGTCGATGGAGCTCCAGCTGCCGGTGGAGGCCGCGGGCGTGAAAGACCTGCTGGCCGGCTGCGTGGGCAGCCAGCCCATCCTGACGCAGGTGGAGTGGGGGAAGCTGAAGGTCCAGCTGCCCTCCAACTACGCCACCCTGCTGCAGCTGGTGTAAAAAGGAGGAACGCGGAAGATGAATGCTGCGCAGCGCAGAAAAGCGATTTTAGAGCGGCTGACGGAGGCCAGCGCCCCCCTGAGCGCCAGCGTGCTGGCAGGTGCGCTGGGAGTGTCCCGGCAGATCGTGGTGGGCGATGTGGCCCTGCTGCGGGCCGCAGGCACCCAGATCGACGCCACGCCCCGAGGCTATCAGCTCCACCCGGCGGCACGGGGTTGTACGGGCATCCTCGCCTGTGTCCACAGCACCGCCGACCAGATGCGGGAAGAGCTGTATACGGTGGTGGATCAGGGCGGCGTCGTGGTGGATGTGGCCGTGGAGAACCCGCTTTACGGCGAACTGCGCGGCAACCTCAACCTCGCCAGCCGGTACGATGTGGACCATTTTATCCAGCAGGCGGCGGATACGCCCGAATGCCTGCTGAGCCGGATGACCGGCGGTGTGCACCTGCACACCCTGAGCTGCCCCACGGAGGAGGCATTCCGCCGCATCGAAGCGGCACTGGACGCCAAGGGGCTGCTCTATAAAAAAGAGGAATAAGGGACTGCTTTCATTGTAAAAAATCCACGGGGGCTTGTCCATCGACGAAAGACGAAAACCGTTGGATAATCAACTAAAACACGGAAGAGGTGGATTTTGTGGACATCCGTATCGCGCGCACCGACCGGGCCATCGAACAGGCATTCATGGAGCTGCGGGAGAAGAACCCTCTGGAGCGGATCAAAATAAAGGACCTGTGTGCACTGGCCTGCATCAACAAATCGACGTTCTATGCCCACTATGAGGACATCTATGCGCTGGCGAACGCGCTGGAAAACAAGCTCGTCGAGTCGATCCTCGCCAGCGTGCCCCACACCCATGACGATGAGGCACTGCATCAGACCGATGCACTAACAAGGGAGCTGTTTCAGGCCTTCGTGCAGAATCAGCGGGCCGTGAATATCCTGTTTTCGGGCAACCGGCAGGGCATCTTCGCCAACAGCATCGAAAAGGGCCTGCGCCAGCGGTTCGAGGAGGCAGACCCGACCTTTGCGGCCGACCTGAACCGGGGCATCCTGCTTTCGTTCTGCGTGCAGGGCTGCTTCTACGCCTTTACCAACAACAGCGGTCGGATGGACGAAAGCAAGCTGGTGGCCCTGCTGGGGGCCATCGCCAAGGCGGCACAGAAGATCGAATTATAGCAGAGGGGCTGGATAAGCCCGGACAAAAAGACCAGAGCTGCTCGGCCGAAAAGGCTTTGCAGCTCTGGTCTTTTGCGTTATTTCTGCGTTCTGGGCGGGGCGGTCCGCTCGGTCAGCAGCTGCTGGAACTTCCGGGCTGCTGTGTTCAGCGGGCGGTGGTGGTCGTAGACGAGGCAGATGCTGCGCTGGGGGATGATCTCCTGCAGGTGCAGCTGGACGAGCTCGCCGCGTTCCAGCGCAGCTTTCGCCATCGGTTCCGGCACGAAAGCAAGGCCCAGCTCGCTTTTAACAAGGGTCAGCATCTGGTCGGTGGTGGCGGCTTCGGTGTCGGGCCGGAGGACGGCATCGTGGTCAAGGAAGAACTGCCGGTAGAAGCTGCGGGTCATGCTCTCGTCGCTGAGGGAGATGAGGGGGTAGTTGACCAGTTCTTTCAGGGTCAGGTTCTGGCTTGCCAGTGCGGTGAAGGTCCGGCCGCCCACCAGAACCTCGTAAAAGGGCATCAGATCCACCATTTTCAGCCCCGTCTCAAGCTCTGTGGGGGTCGAGATGACGGCAAAGTCCACCTCGCCGTTCTTCACGGCCTGCACTGCCTGCGGGGTGGAGTGGTTGGAGATGCGCAGCCGGATGCCGGGATATTCGGTGTGGAAGGCCCGCAGTTTTTCGGACAGATAGATGTTCAGCGCCGTTTCCGTTGCGCTGATGCTGATCGCGCCGTGTTCCAGCGTGGCGCTGGCACTCAGCTCCTCCTCGGCGTCCTGGATCTGCACCGCCGCCGACGCAATGCGGGAATAGAGCATCTCGCCCTCCGGTGTCAGGGTGACGCCCCGGTTGGAGCGGATGAAGAGCACACAGTTCAGCTGGCTTTCCAGCCGGTTCATCGAGTGGGTGATATTGGGCTGGTTGTTGCCCAGCACCCGCGCCGCCTTGGTAAAGTTCTGATACTTCGCCACATAATAGAAGATCTTATAATATTCCCAGTCCACATACATGATGCTTTTTCGCCTTTCATATAAAAATTACATCGCTGCCATACACAGGATACTTTTTACACATTCTTTCTCTGCTCGTATAATAGCAATTGCGACTGGAAATTGCAAGAGGAAAATCGAAGGATGAGGTTCTGCGGCGGCGCAACAGCCTTTGCCGCAGGCCATCGCAAAATGTGAAAAGAAGGAAATTGAAGTTTATGCTGACTGCTGTTACTGGAATCAACTGGGGCGATGAGGGCAAGGGCCGCGTCATCGACCTGCTGGCCGAAAATGCCGATGTGGTCGCCCGCTATCAGGGCGGCAACAACGCCGGCCATACCGTTGTTACTGAGAAGGGCAAGTTCATCCTGAACCTGCTGCCCTCCGGCATCCTGCACCCGGACGTCACCTGTGTGCTGGGCACGGGAATGGTCATCGACCTTGACCATCTTGCAGGCGAGATGCAGGCCATCGAGGCCCGCGGCGTGGAGATCAGCCCCAAGAACCTGAAGCTCTCCGACAAAGCTACCATCTCCATGCCGTGGCATAAGGTGCAGGACGGGCTGGAAGAAGACCGCCTTGCCCAAAAGGGCAGTGCCTTCGGCTCCACCCGGCGCGGCATTGCCTACGCTTACAGCGACAAATACCGCAAAAAGACCCTGCGTTTGGGCGACCTGCTCCATCTGGACGAGGAGCGCACCCAGAACCGTCTGCACATGATTTTGGACTCCAAGAACATGGAGCTGGCGGGCTGCTACCATCAGGAAAAGATGTCCTACGATGCGCTGCTGAGCTGGTGCAGAGCACAGGCGGAGCAGTTTGCACCGTACATCTGCGATGTGGGGGCCTTTTTGCAGGAAGCTCACGACAGCGGCAAGCGCATCGTGCTGGAAGCCCAGCTGGGTGCTATGCGGGATATTGATTACGGCATCTTCCCGTTTACGTCCAGCTCCAACACGCTGGCAGCTTACGCACCGCTGGGGGCCGGCATCCCCAACTGCCGCCTCGACCATGTGGTGGGCGTGCTGAAAGCGTATTCCACCTGCGTAGGTGCCGGTCCTTTTGCCGCTGAGAACGCCATGGGCGAGGACTGGAACGAGAAGCTGCGCAAGGCAGGCGGGGAATACGGTGCGGCCACAGGCCGTCCCCGCCGGGTCGGCCCCTTCGACTGCGTGGCCAGCCGGTACGGTCTGGCCTGTCAGGGGGCGGATAAGATCGCCCTCACCAAGCTGGATGTCCTCAGCAGCATGAAGGAGATCCCGGTCATCACCGGTTACAAGCTGGATGGTGTGGAAGTCCCCCGCTTCGATACCCTGTCCGACCTCGACCGGATGGAGCCGGTGGTCACGATGCTGCCCGGCTGGAACAGGGATATTTCCGGCTGCAAGAGCTGGGATGACCTGCCCAAGGAAGCGAAGGGCTATGTGGAATTCCTCGAACAGCAGCTGGGCCATGCGATCCAGTTCATCTCCACGGGCGCGGAGCGCGAGAGGTTTGTGCTGAAGGGAGAATGGCTGTGAGACATTTTATTGAGCCGAACAGCTTTTCTCTGGACGAACAGCTGGCCCTTCTCGACCTTGCAGACCGGATGGAGGCAGACCCCGCGCCCTATGCGCATCTCTGCGATGGGCGCATTCTGGCGACGCTGTTCTACGAGCCGTCCACCCGCACCCGGCTTTCCTTCGAGTCGGCCATGCTGCGGCTGGGCGGCAAGACGCTGGGCTTTGCCGGGGCACAGCTGTCCAGTGCCAGCAAGGGGGAGACGGTGGCAGATACGGCCCGCGTCGTGAGCAATTATGCCGATGTCATCGCCATGCGCCACCCGAAAGAGGGCGCACCGCTCCGGGCGTCCCTGTATGCACGGGTGCCCGTCATCAATGCCGGCGACGGCGGGCACGCCCACCCCTCCCAGACCATGATCGACCTGATGACCATCCGCCAGCGCAAAGGGCGGCTGGATCACCTGACGGTGGGCTTCTGCGGCGACCTCAAATTTGGCCGGACGGTCCACTCCCTGACCGCAGCCCTCAGCCAGTTCGAGGGGAATCGCTTCGTGTTCATCTCGCCGGAGGAGCTGCGCATCCCCCAGTACGTCAAGGACGAGACCCTGACGCCGCTCCATCAGACCTACAAGGAGACGGCAGACCTCGAAGCCGAGCTGCCGCATCTGGACGTGCTCTATATGACCCGCATCCAGCAGGAGCGCTTTTTCAACGAAGAGGACTACCTCCGGTTGAAAGGCTGCTACTCCCTGAACGCCAAGCTCTTGGAGCTGGCCCCATCGGATATGCCGGTGCTGCACCCGCTGCCCCGCATCGACGAGATCAAGCTGGACGTGGACAGCGACCCCCGTGCCGCCTACTTCGACCAAGTCCACAACGGCGTTTATATCCGGATGGCCATTATTCTGGCCCTGCTGGGCATCCCCGACCCTGTGACCGGAACTAAAGTGCTGAAATAAGCTCTGACCGGAAAAACAATGCCGCCCGCCTGCGCTGTTGTCACGCAGGTGGGCGGCATTTTACGTTATTGGCCCGGAAAGCACCGTTCAGACAAGGCTTTCCATGATCTTGGCACACGTTTCGATGCCGATGACCCCGCTGTCCAGCGCGATATGATAGTTGGCGGCGCTGCCCTCTGGAGCAAGGTGAAGGAGCAAAAAATTCCCCACAGACCGGCAGATCCGTGCTATAATCAGAGCAAAAGGGCCTGCGCCGGAAGAGCGGGGCTCCGCAAAAATGGAGGACATGAGGATGAACGAAACGCTGCGAAGGGATGCCGACGCCATCATCGGGGCCAGCCTGAGCGCTGTCCTGCCGGACGAGGCTGTCCGCCGTGCACTGAAAGCCTTTCAGCCCAAGGGCGGCAAGGTGCTGCTGGTGGCGGCGGGCAAGGCCGGATGGCAGATGGCCCATGCCGCCGTGGAAGCACTGGGCCGGGTGGACGGCGGTGTGGTCGTGACCAAGTATGGCCACGTCAAAGGCCAGATCTCCGGGGTGGACTGTTATGAAGCAGGCCACCCCGTCCCGGACGAAAACGGCTTTACGGCCACCGAAAAGGCGCTGGAGCTGGTGCAGGGGCTGACCGCAGAGGACACGGTACTGTTTCTGCTCTCGGGCGGCGGCAGCGCGTTGTTTGAAAAGCCGCTGCTCCCCGGCGGGGAATTGCAGGACATCACCCATCAGCTCCTTGCCAGCGGGGCCGACATCGTGGAGATGAACACCATCCGCAAGCGGCTTTCCGGGGTCAAGGGCGGGCGGTTCGCACAGCGCTGTGCTCCGGCAAACGTATTCAGCATCGTCCTCAATGATATTCTGGGCGACCCGCTGGATATGATTGCCAGCGGCCCGGCGGTGCCGGACTCCTCCACCTGCGCGCAGGCGCTTGCCATTGCGGAAAAGTATCGGCTGAACCTGTCGGAACAGGCGAAAGAGCTTCTGGCACAGGAAACGCCGAAAGCGCTCGACAACGTGACGACCCGGATCACCGGCAGCGTCCGGGAACTGTGTGCAGCTGCGGCCAGTGCCTGCCGGGCGCGGGGCTATGAGCCAGTCGTCCTCACCGACCGGCTCTGCTGCGAGGCCCGGGAGGCGGGCAGCTTCCTTGGCTCCATCGTCCGCACCCACGCGGGGCAGAGCCGGAAGCTGGCCTTTATCGCAGGCGGCGAGACTGTGGTGCACCTGACCGGGAAGGGTCTCGGCGGCCGCAATCAGGAGATCGCCCTTGCGGCGGCTCCGGCTCTTGCCGGGCTGGACGCGGCGGTCTTCTCGGTGGGCAGCGACGGCACCGACGGCCCCACCGATGCCGCCGGCGGCTATGTGGACGGCAATACCGCTGCCGCTCTGGCGGCAAAGGGCTGGAACGTGTTCGACACTCTGAAAAATAACGATGCCTACCACGCCTTACAGGCGGCAGAGGGGCTGATCATCACCGGGGCCACCGGAACAAACGTCAACGACGTGGCGGTGGCACTGATCACAGGATAAAGAGAGACTGCTGCGCAGGTCGCAATGTGCCTCCGGTGGGTCGGGATCAGTTCTCGGAAGAGATGTCCTCGCCGAAATACTTTTCGCTCAGCTCCTTGAGGGTGCCGTCAGCACGCAGTGCTTCGATGGCGCTGTTGAGGGCGTCGAGGAAGGAGGTGTCGTCACTCTTGAGCACGGGGATGGCGACATGGGAGGCCTCCTCGGTCTGGGCCACCAGCTTGAAGTTGGCGTCCGGATGGACATTCAGGTAGTCGTAGAAGGAGACGTCGGCATTCAGGGTGGCGTCGATGCGGCCGGCAGTCAGCAGCTGGATGGTCTCCTCCAGCGTGTCGATGCCCTGCACGGTAGCGCCGTAGCTCTCGGCCAGCTCCATATAGGTGGAGGCAGGACTGTTGGCCGTGGTCTTGCCTGCGAGGTCCTCAAAGCTCTTGATGTCCTCGTTGTCCTTGCGGACGGCGAGGGCGGTGTGGATGTAGCCGTAGGGGGTGGTGAAGTCGTAGGTCTTGGCGCGCTCCTCCGTGACCTCGACGCCGTTGCAGACGAGGTCATAGCGGCCGGCGTCCAGACCGGCGAAGAGGCTGTCCCAGTCGCTCTCGACATACTCCGGCTCGACGCCCAGCTTTTCGGCGATGGCGCGGGAGACCTCGACGTCGTAGCCGACGAGGGTGTCGCTCTCATCGTGGAAGCTCCAGGGCTGCCATGCGCCTTCCAGCGCGACGACCAGCTTGCCGTTGGACTGGACGGTCTCCAGCTTGTTGGCAGCGGCGGAGGAAGCGGACTTGCTGGAAGAGCAGCCAGCCAGCGAGAGGGCACCGGCGGCAGCCATGACGCTCATCAGGGAGATAAAGGTTCTGCGTTTCATAATAATTGATCCTTTCTGTGGTAAAAGCTTGGGAGAGGCTTCAGACTTCGGTATGCGAGATCTTTTGCAGGAACTCACGGGTGCGGGCCTCTTTGGGGTGGGCGAAGAACTCCTGCGAGGGGGCTTCCTCCACCACGACGCCGTTCTCCATGAAGACGGTGCGGGAGGAGACGTTGCGGGCAAAGCCCATCTCATGGGTGACGACCAGCATGGTCATCCCCTCCTGCGCCAGCTGCCGCATGACAGCCAGCACCTCGCCGGTCAGCTCGGGGTCGAGGGCGCTGGTCGGCTCGTCGAAATAGATGATCTCGGGGTCGGAAGCGAGGGCGCGGGCGATGGCCACACGCTGCTGCTGACCGCCCGAGAGCTGGCGGGGATAGTAGTCGGCCCGGTCGGCGAGGCCGACCTTTTCCAGCATCTTCATGCCGATGGCGTTGGCCTCGTTTTTGGGCATTTTCCGGGCAACGATGAGGCCCTCGGTGACGTTCTGGAGGGCCGTCTTGTTGCGGAAGAGGTTATAGTTCTGGAAAACGAAGGCCGTCTTCCGACGCAGCCGTGCGATGGAGGCCCGGTCGGCGCGGGCAAGGTCGAAGGCCTCACCGTCGAAGGTAAGGGTGCCCGCGTCGGCGGTCTCGAGGAAGTTGAGACAGCGCAGCAGGGTGGTCTTGCCGGAGCCGGAGGGGCCGAGGATGGCGACGACGTCGCCCTTTTCCACCGTCAGATCGACGCCGCACAGCACGTCAAGGCTGCTGACCGGCTTCGGGGCACGGCCAAAGATGCCGGGACGGACGCCGGGCTTTGCATATGTATGGAAGGATTTGCGGACGCCGCGGATCTCTAACATTGCCATAACAGCCACACTCCT
>OHRL01000215.1_pt1 | contig 49964 bp, 46 predicted proteins | sample 1578331 | NCBI WGS metagenome assembly OHRL01 (sample SAMEA3879608, study PRJEB24766) | human gut metagenome | biome: human-associated habitat; feature: feces | place: USA | collected 1985/1987
AGCGCCACCTTGCCAAGGTGGAGGTAGCGAGTTCGAGCCTCGTCGGCCGCTCCATAAGGAGCAGCAACAGTTGCTCCAAATATGGTGACGTGGCCAAGTGGTAAGGCAAGGGTCTGCAAAACCCTCATCCACCAGTTCAAATCTGGTCGTCACCTCCAAAAGACTCCCGGGTGCTGAGGCATCCGGGATTTTTTGTTTTTCGCTCTCGTTAAATAATCTACTTACGCAAAAAGTCTTGTCTCCCCTCTTCGCTCTGTGCTATGCTAGGCGTGTCCGCAAAAAAAACGGCTAAGAACTGCATCGATTGAGGAGGATACAGACTCATGCCAGAGTTCCCTCGCAAGGATTTCCAGCTCCATGTGGGCTGGCGCACCATCAAAACTGCCGTCAGTGCCATGCTGGTGGCCATCGTCTACTGTCTCATCGGCCGCAACCCGGCCTTTGCCTGCATCGGCGTCATCTTCGGCATGGGTGTCGATATGCGGGATTCCATCCAGAACGGCGGCAACCGACTGTTCGGCACCCTCATCGGAGGCCTGCTGTCCATCGGTGTGTTCTGGGTGTATCTGCTGTTCTATCCGCAGGGCGGCCACACCGTTTTTCTGGCGGTGCTGCTGGGCGCTGCCACCGTCATCCTCATCCTGCTGTGTCAGTATTTCTGGCCGGGCGGCGTCCAGCCCGGCGGCGTGGTGCTCTGCATCGTGCTGTTCAGCACCCCCATCGAGAGCTATGTGAGCTACGCGCTCAATCGCATCCTCGACACCGCTATCGGCGTCATCGTGGCGCTGCTGGTCAACTACTTCCTCCCCCGCGCCCGGGTCGTGGCCTTCTGGGAGGGATTCAAGGGACTGTTCCGAATGGGCAGCAAGGTCTGAACGTCTTCGCGCCCCGCTCCGGCGGGGCGCTTTTCTTTTGCCCTCCGCCGTGATACAATGGACATATCATCACTTTCCGGAAAGGAGGCCGCGCCATGCCTGCCGAGTCTCACACCACCCTCACCCCGGACACTCCGGTGCGCTACCTCAAGGGCGTCGGCCCTAAGACCGCCGAGCGGTTCGAGAAGCTGGGCATCCTGACCCTCAGCGACCTGCTCTGCCACTATCCCCGCCGGTATCTGGATTTCTCGAAGCCCTATTCCATCGCCGAAGCCCCCAGCGACACCGAGTGTGTCGTGAAGGCCGAGGTATTCGCAAAGCCCGGCGGGCGCATCCTCCCGGGCGGGCGGCGGATGGAGCGCATCACCGCCGGGGATGATGTGTCCAGCCTCGAGGTCACATGGTTCAACAACCCCTATGCAGTCCAGAAGCTGGAGCTGGGGCAGGAATACTATTTTCAGGGCATCGTGACCGGCGGGATGCTCCGCCGCCAGATGGTCAACCCGCAGGTGCGCACCGACGCACAGGTGGCCTCCTCCCCCTTCGAGGCCGTCTACCCACAGACCGAAGGGCTGACCAGCAGCGCCATCGCCAAATGTGTGCGCCAGCTCCTCCCTCACGTCGAGCTTCTGCCCGACCCCCTGCCCCCCGGGATGCTGAAAAAATACCGCCTGCTCCCCAAGGCCGACGCCGTCCGGGCCATCCACTGCCCTGCCTCTGAGGAGGAGGCCTTCGCGGCGCGGCGGCGGCTCATCTACGAAGAGCTGCTGGTCCTTCAGCTGGGCATCGGGCGGATGAAGAACCACGGCGCGGCCTCCACCGGCGCGCCCATGCAAAAGGCCGACGCCTCCCCCTTCTGGGACGCTCTCCCCTTTTCTCCCACCGGTGCACAGCGGCGGGCCGTGGAAGAGATCCTGACCGACATGGCGGGTGAGACCTCCATGAACCGGCTCCTGCAGGGCGACGTGGGCAGCGGAAAGACGCTGGTGGCCGCTGCGGCCATCTGGGCCTGCATCCGGGCCGGGTATCAGGCAGCGCTTCTGGCTCCCACCGAAATCCTGGCCAGCCAGCACGCCGAGAACCTGAACCGCCTGCTCGCCCCCTTCGGGATGCGGGTGGCCCTGCTCACAGGCGGGATGAAGGCTGCCCCGCGCCGCACCACCCTCGCCGCCATCCGGGACGACGAAGCCGACCTCATCGTGGGCACCCACGCCATCCTCAGCGAGGGCGTGGACTTCGCCCGGCTGGGGCTTGCCGTCGTGGACGAGCAGCACCGCTTCGGCGTCCGTCAGCGGGGCCTGCTGGCCGAAAAGGCCGCGAACCCCCACCTGTTGGTCATGAGCGCCACCCCCATTCCCCGGACACTGGGGCTTCTGATGTACGGCGACCTCGACATCTCCATCCTCGACGAGCTGCCGCCGGGCCGCAAGCCGGTCAAGACCCGCTGCATCACCGGCAAGAAGCGGGCCGACCTCTACGGCTTCCTCGACCGGGAGATCGGTGCCGGGCGTCAGGTGTATATCGTCTGCCCCGCCATCGAAGACGCGGGCGGCAGCGGCCTTAACGCTGTCAAGAGCTACTACGAGGACATCGCCAAGGCCCTGCTGCCCGACCGCCGGGTGGGCCTGATGCACGGCAGGCTCAAGCCGAAGGAAAAAGCCGAGGTCATGGAGGATTTCAAGGCCGGGCGGCTGGATGCCCTCGTCTCCACCACCGTCATCGAGGTGGGTGTGGACGTGCCAAACGCCACGGTCATGGTCATCGAGAATGCCGAGCGGTACGGCCTGAGCGCCCTCCACCAGCTGCGCGGACGGGTGGGGCGGGGCGCGGCGGAGAGCTGGTGCTTCCTCGTCAGCGACAACGCCTCCGAGTCGGTGCAGAAGCGGCTCCGCTTCCTCTGCTCCACCTCCGACGGCTTCGCCGTGGCCCAGTACGACCTCGAGACCCGCGGCCCCGGCGACTTCTTCGGGAGCCGCCAGCATGGCCTGCCGACCTTACAGGTCGCCGACCTCATGAACGACACCCGCACCCTCCACGCCGCCCAGAGCGAGGCCGCGGCCCTGCTGGCCGCAGACCCACTCCTCGAGCGCCCTGAGCACGCCCTGCTGGCCCATCAGGTCGAGCAGATGTTCGATCAGGCCGGGGCCATGAACTGAAGAGCAGCCAAAAAAAGGCCCCCGCAGCGTCAAACTGCGGAGGCCTTCTGTTTCAATGTCTGCTCTTTTTCTGCCACCACTTTTTCTTCTCCCCGATGCTCACCACATTGCAGAAGAGGCAGCGGCTCTTGGTGGAGAGCTGCACGTCCCGGTGATAGCAGCCGAAGAACCACTTCTCGTAGGTCGTCTTCATCACGACCTTGTCGAGGAAGAGGTGCAGCCGGTTGCTCTCGCCCACAGCCAGCACGCTGAAATCCAGAAACTTGCTTGGCGCGTCGTGGGTCAGCACATAATCTACCTGCCAGCCGTTTGCTTCCAGCGCGGCTTCGCAGCGGGCGTATTCCTCGTCCGAGGGCATCTCCTGCGGCCACCAGTTGACGTGTGTCTCCCGTTCTTCCTTGTCCGGGCTTTCCGCACCGCCGAAGCAGAGATATTTCTTCCCTTCCAGCTCCAAAACGCTGCCCCGGCAGACATGGTACAGCTCCCCGCCCAGCGGCTGCACCAGCCCGCCGAATTTTTCCTCGGTGGGATACTGCTCCAGCAGGTCGTAGTTCTCGTGGCTTCCGTCGAGGAAGAGGAGGGTGTAAGGCCGTCTGCGCAGCCAGTCCAGCTTCTTCTGCTCGGCCTTGCTGCCGTCCCACACGAAGCCGAAATCGCCCAGCACGATGACGATGTCGCCCTTGCCTGCCCGGCGCAGTTCTCTTTCTTTGAAACGGTCCAGCTCGCCGTGGGTGTCGCCCGTAAGATATACCATTCTCTGCCTCCCTGTGCGGAGTGTGAAATCGACCCAAAGGCCTTGTCACGCCCCATCAAACCTGTTATTATAAAGTATAAGGCCCCTCTGGCGAGCCTTGTTTCTGCTCTGTGTGAACGGACCATGCTTTTTGTCCGATACTATAATATATTATCGCTTTTTGAGGAAAATGTCCACATGAAACGTATCGTTACCCTGTTTCTCAGCCTTGTTTTGCTGTTGAGCTGCCTGTGTGCACCGGCCTCAGCCCTCTTCGACCCCAGCCTCTTCTATGAGGTGCAGGCCAGAAGCGCCTATGTCGTCAATACAGACACCAACATCATCGTCTACGACAAGGACAGCTCCCGTCAGGTGCCCGCCGGGGGGCTGACCAAATATATGACCATCGCGCTGCTGCTGACAAACTATGCCGACCAGCTCGACAACACCTTCCAGATGCCCTTTGCCATCTCGGACTACGTCCACAACAGCGACAACGCCGATATGCGCTCCAACGAGACCTTCACCTACCGGGAGGCCGTCTATGCGATGGTGACGCGGAACGCTAACGAAGCCGCCATGGGCCTCGCCTACAGCCTCTCGGGCGGTGACCTCGCCGGCTGGGTGAGCCAGATGAACGCCCTCTCCCAGCGCATCGGCACCACCGGCAGCACATGGACGGACGCCTGCGGCCTCGACAGCGGCAATGTGACCACAGCCGTGGATATGTACCTCATCCTGCGGTATCTGATGAGCTTTGATGCCTTCGTGGAGATCTCGTCCGCCCCCACCTTCACCATGCCCGCCAAGGAAAAGCACGCCAAGAGCTTCGTCCTCCTGAGCCAGAATGTAGCGCTCAACAAGACCAGCGGCGGCAGCTTCTACCGAAAGGCCATGCAGGGCGGTATGTGCGACGTGATGGCCTACAAAAACGACCACGGCGACCAGAGCTATGTTTCGTGGGCCAATCAGAACGGCTCGACCTATATCTTCTGCATCATGCAAAGCCCTGACACCTGCGACGCCTACGGCTATGCCAACCGCCGCCCGGCCCTCTACGAGACGACCCGGCTCATCGACTGGGTGTTCCAGAGCTTTTCCATCCAGCCCGCGCTGGACACCGACCTCGCACTGGCCGAGATCCCCGTCAAATATTCCTCCGACACCGACACCCTCAAGCTCTACCCCGACAACAGTATGATGACCCTCCTGCCCTCCTCGGGCGACGGCACCGTGACCCAGAAGTATTTCCATCTGCCCGACTACGTCTGCGCCCCCATCCAGCAGGGCGACATCATCGGAACGGTGGAGCTGAAGCTGGCCGGCGAGACCATCGGCATGGTCAACCTCATCGCCGGGCAGGACGTGAGCCAGAGCAGCCTGCTCTACTCCCTTTCGAAGCTGCGGGAGTTCTTCGGCAGTCTCTACCTCAAGGTCGTGCTCTGCGTCAGCGCCCTCTGCGCCATCGTCTATGTCGCGTGGCTCTTCCTCAACGCCCAGCATGACCGCCACCCCTCCAAGAAGATCCACCGCTACGGCCGTCCCCGCGACTGAACCATGCCGTCCAGCATCCGGATTTTCCCGAAAAAGCTGTAAAAAGCAGTTGACAAACACGCTCCCGAGTGGTAATATATACAGGCAGTCCTCGACTGCAAAAAACTGTATAAGGGCGTGTTCCCGAGTGGCCAATGGGGACAGACTGTAAATCTGCTGCTTTCAGCTTCGGTGGTTCGAATCCACCCGCGCCCACCAAAAAATCCAGCGTAGTAATTACGCTGGATTTTTGTTTTACATGGAATCTTGAGTTTCACTATCTAGGGTGGATTCGAACAGCAGCGGAGCCGACCGCCGCCTGTGGCGGAAACAGGGAGGCGAGGCTGGGGCCGCGGCCAGCAGGATGCGAGCGGCAGAGAAGCAGACGCTGGGAGCCGCAACCCGGGTTCCTTATCATAAGCGCGGCTTGCGTAATCCACCCCGCTCCCACCAAGAAATCTTCTCGGGGCTGCGAAAGAAAAGCATCTTTCTTTTTGTGCGCATAATGTGCGCAGCCCATGTTGACATTTTGGCTGGATGGTGCTATAGTGATAACAGAAAACCAACAGGGAGGCGTTCTATTATGGCGAAAACCAGCACCAACATCAGTCTCGACCCGGAGCTGAAGCGCTCGAGTCAGGAGCTTTTTGCAGATCTCGGCATCGACCTGTCCACGGCGATCACCCTCTTTCTGAAGCAGTCTCTTCGGGTTCAGGGCCTGCCCTTTGCTGTTACCCGAGAAAATCCAAACGCAGAGACGGCGGCGGCCCTGAATGAATACGCCGAGATGAAGGCTCATCCGGAAAAGTATAAGCGCTATGCTTCCTTCAAGGACGCTATGGACGAGGTGCTGGCGGATGTTTGAGGTTGTCCTCTCCAACCGGTTTAGGAAAGACCTCAAGCTTGCAGCCAAGCGGGGCCTGCGACTGGATGAGCTGAATGCCATCGTGGAGCAGCTCGCCGCTGGACAGACCCTGCCGGAGAGGAATCGTGACCATGCCCTAACCGGTGACTACATCGGCTTCCGAGAATGCCACATCCGGCCCGACTGGCTGCTTGTTTATCGCGTGGATGGTGACGCTCTCGAGCTTTTCCTGTTCCGTACCGGTACGCATACCGATTTGTTTGATTAGTCGTTTCAAGGCAGCCCCACCCCGGGGCTGCTTTTTGTTTTGCCCTGCAACAACCGGGTCGGGAGACCGCTCTGCCAGCTGGGCGAATATGGCACGAAAAAAGCGTCCCTGCCCGGATGGGCAAAGACGCTTGAGGGATTTGGTTGTTGCTGTCCGATCTCTTCGTAGACAGGACACCTGAGACGGATTTCAGGGGCTTCATCCCAGCCGCGCAGCGGCTGTTTTCACAGAGTAGAAGCTCTTGAAAAAATTACTTGACGTACTCGACAGTGTACTCGAAGCCATACTCTTCCTGCAGCTTCTTGACGGCAGGCTCGCAGTCCTCGATGAAGGTGGGGGCGTAGACGGAAGCGCCGTTGTGGGTCTTCTTGTAGTCCTCGACGATCTGCTGCAGCTTTGCCCAGCCCTCGTTGGCCTTGGCGTTATCGACGCTGTCGGGGAAGTTGATGATAAATTCGCGGTGAGAAGGGATACGAGCTTTCATAGTAGGTTTCTCCTTATGAAAAATATGGATTCAAATTTATACAGAAACAGGAAAATGCCCTGAATCTTACAGTTGGTAGACTGCCCGGGCGTTCTGGGCGGTCTGACGGAAGACCTCTTCCGGGGAGAGGCCCTTGACGCTGGCGATGTACTCGCCGACGTAGCAGATGAGGGAGCTGTCACAGCGGGTGCCCCGCACCGGCTCAGGGGCCATGTAGGGACAGTCCGTTTCGAGGACGATGCGCTCCAGCGGCAGGGCGGAGATGGCTTTCGCGGCCCGCTTCGCCCCCTTGAAGGTGCAGGCACCACCGAAGCCGAAGTACAGGCCCTGCGCAGCCAGCCATTCGGCGTCCTCCGCAGAGCCGGAATAGCAGTGGACGATGCCCTTGGGTCGGTATTTTTTCAGCAGGGCATAGACGTCGGCGTGGGCGCTGCGGTCGTGGACGATGATGGGCTTGTCCAGCTCGAGGGCCAGCCGCAGCTCGGCCTCGAAGAGGGCCAGCTGGGCGTCCTTCGGGACGGGCCAGTGATAGTCCAGCCCGCACTCGCCTACGGCCACCACCTTCGGGTCGTCGTAATAGGGCGCAAGGGCCTTCATCTCAGCGGCCCAGTCGCCGCCGAAGACGGAGACCGTCGGAGCAGGCCCCTCCGCGCCGCAGTCCTCGGGGGCCAGCAGGCTCTCGGGGTGGATGCCGATGGCGGCGTACACCCACGGATAGCGGTGGGCCAGCTCCATCACCCGGGGGGCGTCTCCGGAGTGGGTGGCCTGCTCGCAGACGCCCACGACGCCCTTTTCAGGCAGGCTGTTCAGCAGGGCGAAGCGATCGGCATCGAAAGCGCGGGCGCTGTAGTGGGCGTGGGTGTCGAAGATGGGGCCGGTCATGGAGCCTCCTTCTTGGCGGGGGCCTTGTTCACCAGCCAGATGCCGACGCAGACGAAGACCAGCGCGGCCAGATACTGCCAGCGGAACAGCGGCTCGCCGTTGAGCACGGCGCTCAGCAGGACGTTGACCACCGGGTTCACGAAGCCGAAGATGGCGATGCGGCTGACGGGGTTGTTCTTCATCAGCAAGGCCCAGAGCAGATAGCCTGCGCCGCAGATGAAGGCCAGATACAGCAGCACCAGCACCCCCAGCGGGGTCACGCTGCCCAGACGCCCGCCGAGGGCCGTGCCCAGCACAAAGAGCGCTGCGCCGCCCACGAAGAGGTTCAGGAAGCAGACCGCGAAGCTGTCCGCCTTTTTGGTGACGGACTTGTTCCACGGGCCGGACAGGGTGAAGACGACGGTGGCCAGCAGCATACAGAAGATGCCCCAGCCGCTGCCGCCGCCGTGGTTGCCCAGCGTGCCGATGAGGACGCCTGCAAAGCCGACGGCGCAGCCCAGTGTCTTTGCGGGGGTCATCCGGTCGGCATTGCCGTAGAGGAAGTGGGCGAAGATGACGCCCAGAAAGCTCTGGGTGCTGTTCAGGATGCCGCCGAAAGCGCCGGTGAGCATCGCTACGGCGATGTAGTAGAAGGCGTACTGGAGGGTGGTCTGCCACAGGCCCAGCACACAGCACTCGGCAAAGACCCGGCCCCTCGGGAGGGTGGGTGCCCGGCTCTGGAGCAGGGTGCTGCCCAGCAGAACGAGAAGGCTGCCCAGCATGAACCGCACACCGGCGAAGCAGAAGATGGAGGCCGTGTTGCTGGGGTCGATGGCAAAGAGGCGGTAGCCCATCTTGATGAAGGGGAACGCGCAGCCCCACAGCACGTTGCAGAAGATGGCCAGCAGCACCGCGAACACCGGCGTGCCGAAGATCTGATCGAGCCGCTGAGCGCGGGTCAGGGACGTGTTCTCCATGGCTCAGTGGATGCGGGCACCCACGGGGGTGTCGTCGCTGTAGAAGGGGATGGAGCAGCCGCCGTCGGCGGTGTCGGCGGCAAAGATCATGCCCTCGCTGACGTACTTGCCCTTCATCATCGGGCGGGGGGCGAGGTTGCAGACGATGCCGAGCTTCTTGCCGATGAGGTCCTCCGGCTTGAACCACTTGGCGATGCCGGACAGGATGCAGCGCTCCCGCTCGCCATCAAAGACGGTCAGGTGGAGCAGCTTCTTACTCTCCTTCAGGTTCTCGCAGGCGCGCACCTCGGCCACGCGCAGCTCCACCTTGCAGAAGTCGTCGTAGGAGATCTCGGCCTCGTGGGTGAAGTCCACGCTGCTCTCCTCTGCGGGGGCAGCGGCCTTCTTCTCGGCCTCCTCCTTGGCCTTTTTAGCGGCCTCGGCAGCGGCTTTCCGCTTCTCGTCCTCTTCCTTCAGGTGGGCGATCTCCTTTGCCACGTCGATGCGGGGGAACAGGGCCTCGCCCTTGTGGACGGTATAGCTCTCCTGTGCGCCGTAGACGGCCTTGGTCAGGTCGATGTCGGCCGCAGTCAGACCCAGCTGCTCCATCATCTTGGGGGCGGTGGAGGGCAGATAGGCGTTCAGCAGGATGCCGCAGACACGCAGGGCCTCGCACAGGTGGTACAGCACGCTCTCGAGGCGCTCCTTGTTGGCCTCGTCCTTGGCCAGTGCCCAGGGCGCGGTCTCGTCGATGTACTTGTTGGCGCGCTGGATGACGGCGAAGATCTCCATCAGGGCCTGCGGGATGGTCAGGCTGTCCATATCAGCCGTGACCTTGCCCAGCAGCTCGCTGGTCATGGTCTCCAGCTCGGCGTCGATGGCCTCAGCGCCGGCGGTCTTGTGGACGGTGCCGCCGAAGTACTTCTCGCACATGGCGACGGTACGGCTCAGCAGGTTGCCGAGGTCGTTGGCGAGGTCGCTGTTGATGCGGTTGATGAGGGCTTCGTTGGTGAACATACCGTCGTTGCCGAAGGGGATCTCGCGGAGCAGGAAGTAGCGGATGGCGTCCACGCCGTAGCGGTCGCAGAGGATGACGGGGTCAACGACGTTGCCGACGGACTTGGACATCTTGCCGCCGTTCATCAGCAGCCAGCCGTGGCCGAAGACGCGCTTGGGCAGCGGCAGATCGAGGGCCATCAGCATGGCGGGCCAGAGGATGGTGTGGAAGCGGAGGATCTCCTTGCCCACCATGTGCAGGTCGGCAGGCCAGAACTTGTCGTAGTCGCTGTACTTCTCGTTGCCGTAGCCCAGCGCGGTGATATAGTTGCTCAGCGCATCGACCCAGACGTACATGGTGTGCTTGGGGTCGAAGGGGACGGGGATGCCCCACTTGACGGAGGTGCGGGAGACGCAGGTGTCCTGCAGGCCCTGCTTGATGAAGGCGATCATCTCGTTCTTCCGGCTCTCGGGCTGGATGAACTGGGGGTTCTCCTCGTAGAGCTTGAGCAGACGGTCGGCGTACTTGCTGGTCTTGAAGAAGTAGGCCTCCTCGTGGGCCTCGTAGACCTCGCGGCCGCACTCGGGGCACTTGCCGTCCACCAGCTGGCTGTCGGTCCAGAAGCTCTCGCAGGGCTTGCAGTAGTGGCCGGTGTACTCGCCCTTGTAGATGTCGCCCTGCTCGTAGAGCTTGGTGAAGATCTTCTGGCAGGACTCCATGTGGTAGTCGTCGGTGGTGCGGATGAAGCGGTCGTAGCTGATGTCCATCAGCTTCCACAGGTCCTTGACGGTGGCGACGATCTTATCGACGTACTCCTTCGGAGTCACGCCGGCGTCGGCGGCCTTGTCCTGAATCTTCTGGCCGTGCTCGTCGGTGCCGGTCAGGAACATGACGTCGCAGCCCTGCATCCGCTTGAAGCGTGCCAGCGCGTCGCAGGCCACGGTGGTGTAGCTGTGGCCGATGTGCAGCTTGTCGCTGGGGTAATAGATCGGTGTGGTGATGTAGAATGTCTTGTGCTCGCTCATGAAAACGATTCTTCCTTTCTTTTGGCGCTCAGAACGAAAAACGCTCCCGCCCTGCCGACTGTGCCGGACAAGGACGAGAGCGTATAACTTCCGTGGTACCACCTTGTTTCGCCGTGCCCTTGCAGGCGCGGCCTTGCGCCGGAACTCCGGCGAGCGCGGTAACGGGCGCACCCGTCGCGGGCTAACGATTCGCCCGCGCAGCTCGGAGACCATCTTCGGCATCGCGCGGCCTGCCCGGTTCCATCCTTCGGGCTTTCTGTCAGGCGCAGACGAGGCGTACTCTTCTCTTCACAGCCAGTTTACATTATTATATTTAATATACGCAAAATCGGCGGGTTTGTCAATGATAATGTGTCAGACCTCGTAATCCAGACAGACCCGGTTCTTATAATAGGGCCGCACCTTGCTGTCGGCCACGGCCACATGGGCCGGATGCTTGGAGTAGCCCTTGAGCGCCTCGGCGGACTCGAAGGTGGTGTCCAGCATCAGGTCGGCGTTGGAAGAGGGCAGGCCGTTGATGTTGACGTGCACCTCCACGAGGCCCGGGATCTGACCGGCCAGACCCTCAAGGCCTGCCTTGATGCCCGCCTTGATGTCGGCCTTTTCGGCGTCGGAATACTCGTCCTTGAGCTGCCAGAGAATGATATGCTTGACCATAATAAAAATCCTCCTGTTGTTGGCTGGGATGCTTTGATGCCCTTATTGTAACATCTGCACAAAAACTGCGCAAGAGCTTTTGTTTGCCCGGGAAAGGACGGGATGATATAATAGAAGGGAAAGCGAGCCGGGGCAGAGCGGCGTCTGCACCCGGCAGGACAAGCGGACAACTGCGGGCCGCGCCGACCGGTGCCCGCCAGAACATGAGGAAATTTAGATGAGAAAGCACCTGACCCACCTTGCGGCCGCTCTGGCCGTGACGCTTCTGCTCGGCGCTGCGGCCAGCCCCCTGCGCGCTGCTGCCGCTACGCCTGAGCTGCCTGCGGTTGTGGCTGAGCTGGACGTGGAGAACGCAGCCGAGGCTGCGGCAGAGAGCCGCCTGAGCCAGAGCTATCTGGATATGACCATCGAATACAACGACCCGCACCCCGTCCGTCAGCTCTATCTTTCCAGTGTGGCAGACGGAGATATGGTCTACCAGTGGTACAGCACCAACCCCGCCGTAGCGACCGTAGACCGCAACGGCATCGTGACAGCCCAGAAGCCCGGCAAGACCACCATCGTGGCCGACACCTACACCAAGACCCTCCGCTGTGAAGTGGAAGTGACCTCCAACATCGGCAAAGTCACCCTCAACGCCGACGAGCTGCTCTTGGAGAGCATCGGCGGCGCTGCCCCGCTGAAGGCCACGGTGGCTGTGGAGAACGGCAGCGCTGTGCCCATCACTTGGCTTACAGCGGATCCGCGGGTGGCGACGGTAGACTCCTTCGGCGTCGTGACGGCAGTGGGCGATGGGAAGACGGTCATCACAGCCGTCACCCCCGACGGCCACAGCGCTTCCTGCCCGGTCTATTGCGGCACGCAGGTGGCCGTCCGGCAGCAGATCAAGGCCAACGAGACCAAGCTTGCCCTCGGCGTCCTCGGCGGCTTTGCCGTCCTGGCCGGTGTGCTGGCGCTGGCGACCTCCGGCGGCTGAGCCGGAACAGGAACAAAAACAAAAGCAGGCACACACCCGGGAAAGCCGGAGCGGCGTGCCTGCTTTGCTTTTACCATTGCTCTACTGAGGAAAATTAAGTGGCAAAGTTCCAATATAATAACATAGATACGTTTAGAATCAAACTTTGCCAGCTTGGCAAAGTTCCCTGAGATTGGCAAAGTTCGAAGTTTGCCAGCAGGGCACAAGTTTGCCACCTTGGCAAAGTTCGTTTTGTAGCGTTGGTACGATGATATTTTGGAACTTTGCCAGATAACCCGCGTGGCTCGGAGGCTTCTTACACGCCCGAAGCGCCATAGTTTGCCAGTACGCGGGCGGAGGGGTCGTTGACGTTGCAGCCCGGCCATGCCTTGTTGGGCATCCAGAAGCCCACGATGGTGCGGCTCTGGTCGTGGTAGTATTTCTCGAAGATCTCGCGGTAGAACAGGCTCTCCTTGGTGAAGGGCATACAGTGGGCGGAGTAGTTTGCCCGGCGGAGCTGGAACTCCTCGTCGGTATAGAGGCTCTCGGCGTACTCCTTGATGTCGTCCACCATGCTGTGGCCCACGGCGTCGGAGAAGGCGGCCTTCTCGCGCCAGAGGATCTCCGGCGGCAGCCAGTCGCCCTCGAACGCCTTGCGCAGCAGGTACTTGCCCTTGCCGTAGCTGTTCAGCTTCTTTTCGGGGTCGATGGCCATGACGTACCGGACGAAGTCGAGGTCGCCGAAGGGCACGCGGGCCTCGATGCTGTTGGCGGAGATGCAGCGGTCGGCGCGGAGGACGTCGTACATATACAGCTCACGGATGCGCTTCTGACTCTCCTGCTGGAAGGCGTCGGCGGTGGGGGCGTAGTCGGTGTACTTGTAGCCGAATAGCTCGTCGGAGATCTCGCCGGTCAGCAGCACCCGGACGTCGGTCTGCTCGTGGATAGCCTTGCAGAGCAGATACATTCCCATGCTGGCGCGGATGGTGGTGATGTCCCATGTGCCCAGCAGCCGGATGACCTCCTCAAGGTTCTGGATGACGATGTCCCGGTTGATGATGATCTCGTGGTGCTCGCTGCCCAGATACTCGGCGGTCTGGCGGGCATATTTCAGGTCGATGGCATCGGTGTCCATGCCGATGGCGAAGGTGCGGATGGGTTTGCCCAGCTTTTTGGCGGCGATGGAGCAGACCAGCGAGGAGTCGAGGCCGCCCGAAAGCAGGAAGCCGACGGGGGCGTCGGCGTCCAGACGCTTTTCCACACCGGCGATGAGCTTTTCGCGGATGTTGGTCAGGATGGTGTCCATGTCGTCCTGCATGGGGGCGGGCACGTCGGCGATGTCCTCGTAGCGGACGAAGCGGCCGTCGCAGTAGTAGCTGCCGATGGGGAAGGGGCGGATGTCGTCGCACCAGCCGATGAGGTTCTGCATCTCGGAGGCAAAGGCGATCTTGTGGCTGGACTTGGAGTAGCCGTAGAACAGCGGGCGGATGCCGATGGGGTCGCGGGCCGCGATGAGGCGGTCCTTGCGGGAGTCGTACATGATAAGGGCAAACTCGGAGTCCATGTGGCGGAACATATCCAGACCGTACTCATAATAGAGAGGCAGCAGGATCTCGCAGTCGCAGTCGGAGTGGAACTGATAGCCCCGGCGCTTCAGGATCTCCTTCTCAAAGCGGAAGCCGTACAGCTCGCCGTTGCAGACCACGCAGTCGGCCCCGCGGTAGAAGGGCTGCATCCCCTCCGGGGTCAGGCCCATGATGGCCAGACGGCCAAAGCCCATCAGGCCGAAAGGCCCTTCCACGACCCGCTGGTCGTCCGGCCCGCGGGAGACGGTGCGCATCAGGTATTCTTTGAATTTGTCGGCACTGATGTCGTGCCCGGTATAGCCGATCACACAGCACATATTTCTTACCCCTCTTATGTTGTTTTTTGACTTCTCCGTCACGCCTGCGAAGCTTTCCCTTCTTCGTCCCGGCGGGGAGGCGGATAAAATAAAAAATACGGCAGCAAACGTCCTGTTGCTAGGACGAATGCTGCCGTATCCGTGGTGCCACCTAAATTACCGGCAGAGCCTGCCAGTCACTTTGTGCGCTCTCCCCGTTGAAAGCACTGCCGCGATAACGAGCGGCGCACGTCTGCCCCTACTGCCCGCAGCGCCACAGCGCCCGGGGGTTCAGGGGGAAGCTCACGGGGGTTCGTTCAGGCCCGGCCATCTGCGCGGCTCACACCTGCCCGCACTCTCTGGAAGAGGGCGCTTGGGCCTTACTTTTCCCGTTCAACGCTTTTCTTGCGAGAATTGTATCACTGCTTTTTCTCCGTGTCAACCTCTGCGCAGCAATTTTTACAGGTTTGTGCAGCCTGCCCGTCCTGAGCCTCGTTTGCGGCGCAGCTGCGGCACATACCATACAAAACGCTGCCCTCGCATTGCAGGGTGAAGCCGTGCTCGGCCATCAGGTGGGCGCGCACCTCGTCCATGAAGTGGCAGTCCAGATGATAGATGCGCCCGCACCGCACGCATTTGAGGTGCAGGTGCTCCCGGCAGTGGCGGCCCTCGTCCACATACTGGAACACGGCCTTTTCGCCCTTATCGGCCACATATTTCATCACCCGCTGCTCTCCGGCCAGTTTATCCAGATAGCGGTAGACGGTGGTGGGGTTGGGGCTGGCCCCCTCGGCCTCCAGATGCTCGAGGATGTTGGAGGCGCTGACCGCGTGCTGGCGGTTGCGGATGAGATAATCTAAGATGAGCTGGCGGGTCTTGGTGTTGTAGCCGTCGCTTCGTGCCATGATGCAGATCCCTTCTTTCTCTTTGTAGTGTATCACATTTTATCCTTCGATGCAAAACAACAGGGAGATTCGGACAACAAGCACAAAAACAGTTGTGAAATATGTGCAAAAATGAGGAATGATATTTGGGCAAAACAGAAATCAAGCCAAACTTAGGCGGAAACTCTTGTAAAAAATGTCCTATTGTGTGATAATAAAATCGAGAGAATAGTTGGATTGTTTCAGGGATACAAGCAGCACCGGAAGACCGCGTGTGGAACGTCCAGCAGGAAATGATTGGAGAAGAGGAAGATGAAAGAGACGGAAACACAGGCAAAGCTGAGCCTGAAGCTGCAGGCGTATCAGTACCTGAAGACCAAGATCCTCAACTGTGAGTACCGCCCGAACGAGTTCCTGAACGAGCAGAAGCTCTGCGCGGAGATGGGCAATATCAGCCGCACCCCCATGCGGGACGCGCTGGGGCGTCTGGAACAGGAGGGCCTGATCACCATTCTGCCCAAGAAGGGGCTGATGGTCTCCGGCATCACCGAGGACGACGTGCACAGTATGTTCGAGATGCGTCTGCTGGTGGAGCCTTATGCCCTGCGCACCTACGGCGCAGACATCCCCCACGGGGAGCTGGAGCACTTTGTCCAGATGATGCACGACCCGGATACCATCGACGACTTCTGCAAGGCGGACGATGACTTCCACGAGCTGCTCATGAGCACCCTGCCCAACAAGTATATGCGCTCGGCCTATGACCGCATCACCGGCCTGAACACCCGGTTCCGCATCATGACCGGCAAGGTGAGTATGATCAACCGGGAGCAGACCTGCGAGGAGCATCTGGAGATCCTCGAGCCTGCCCTGAAGGGCGACTGGAACACCGCCGCCGACGCCCTCCAGAAGCATCTGGAGATCGCCCGCGACAAGGCCGAGGGCGTCATCAAGGTCATCCGGCTGTGGTAAGAAGATAACAACAAAAGACCTCTCTGTATCGAATGGTGCGGGGAGGTCTTTTTTCACGCAGGAAGGGAAAATGGTTGAAAACGATCCCCCGGAACCGATATAATGGGGACAGTTCAAATGTGAGGTCTGACAAAATGCAAAACAACACACTTTCCCGCCCGGGCTTTTCCCTCAGCGGCACGGCTCTGAAACGCATTGCCTGCCTGTCCATGCTCATCGACCACATCGGCGCGGCTCTGCTGGAAAACGGCCTGTTCCGGCAGAATGCCGTCTGGCAGGGCGGCGTCCGGCTGGATTTTGTGATGCGGCTGGCCGGGCGGCTGGCCTTTCCCATCTACTGCTTCCTGCTGGTGGAGGGGTTCGTGCACACCCACGACTTCCGGAAATACGCCCTGCGGATGCTGGGCTTTGCCCTCCTCAGTGAGTTCCCCTTTGACTGGGCCTTCTTCTCCGGGGTCTGGTGGGGGCATCAGAACGTCTATTTCACCCTGCTGCTGGGCCTGCTGGCCATGAAGGCGCTGGACACCTTCCGGACCGGGGAGGGGACGCCGGACGCCCGGGGCATCCTCTGCGCGGCAGCCTGCACCGGGGCGGCGGCGCTGCTCCGCTGCGACTACGACGTGATGGGGATGGCCCTCATCCTCGCCCTCTATCTGACGCGGAAAGACCGGGCGGCCCAGTGCATCGCGGGCGCAGTCTTCACCCTCTTCGAGCCGGTGGCCCCGCTGGCCTTCGGGCTGGTGTGGTTTTATAGCGGCGAGCGGGGCAGCTGCTCAAGGGCCGAACAGTGGGCGTTCTACTGGTTCTACCCCGTCCATCTTTTCCTTCTCGCTGTCCTCACGAACCTCCTGCTTTTCCAAAAGTAAGGAGCTGTTTTCACAGGCATTGCACCCCGCTTATGGAAACCGCTCCTGACCGAAAATTATAAAAAGTTGACACAAAATTACAACAGAAAATGCGAAAAACTAGCACTCCTTTCTGAAAAATATGGTATAATAGGCGGTAGGATAGCAAAAATGCATCAGGAGGTTCTACCAATGAAGATCATTCGTGCAAAAGATTACAAGGATATGTCCCGCAAGGCAGCCAATATCATCTCCGCGCAGGTCATCATGAAGCCGAACTGTGTGCTGGGTCTGGCGACCGGCGGCACCCCTGTGGGCGCATACGCACAGCTGGTGGAGTGGTACAACAAGGGCGACCTCGACTTCTCCGAAGTCACCACCGTCAACCTCGACGAGTACCGCGGCCTGCCCAAAGAGCACCCCGAGAGCTACTGGAGCTTCATGCACAAGAACCTGTTCGACCATGTGAACATCCGCCCCGAGGCCGTCCATCTGCCCGACGGCACCAACCCCGACGCGGCGGATGCCTGCGCCAAGTACAACGACATCATCCACAGCGTGGGCGGCATCGACCTGCAGCTGCTTGGCCTCGGCCCCAACGGCCACATCGGCTTCAACGAGCCGGGCGAGGCCTTCGAGCTGGAGACCCACTGTGTTGACCTGACCGAGGCCACCATCGAGGCCAACAAGCGCTTCTTCGACGGCAACGAGGACCTCGTCCCCAAGCAGGCCTATACCATGGGCATCAAGACCATCATGCAGGCCCGCAAGGTGCTGGTGGTGGCCAACGGTCTGGCCAAGGCCAAGGCGGTCAAGGCGGTCGTCTCCGGCCCTGTCACCCCCGAGTGCCCGGGTTCGATTTTGCAGCTGCACCCCGACTGCACCCTCGTGGCGGACGAAGAGGCTCTGAGCCTGCTGTAAGCCCCGGAGGAGCGTATGGACGAAAACGAAAAGAAAACGGCAGAAGCCCCGCAGGAACAGCCCAAGCCGGAGGACTACAGCCGTTACATGGGCACGTTGAACCGCATCTACCGCCGGAACAATAACCCGCAGCGCAAGAAGCTGGGCGACGGCATCGGCTCGCTGAAAAAGGGTCAGCAGCCCGCCGCCCCTGCGCCGGAGCCGGGCAAAAAAGACCGCAGCTTCCTCGTCGTGGCGGGCGGTGCCATCCTGCTTCTGGCCATCCTGTACTTCATCAAGCTTCTCTGAGAACATCAAAAAAATGCCGCCGTGCAGCGTTGAACTGCACGGCGGCATTTTTTATAATACGATGCTCAGACGTTCTCGGTCAGGAACTTCTCCACAGCCTCGATGGCAGCGGCCTCATCCTCGCCCTCGGCGGTGACGGTGATGGTCTCGCCCTGACGGATGCCCATGCCCATCACGGCCATCAGCTTGCGCATATCGCAGGTCTTGCCGTTCTTTTCGAGGGTGATGGTGCTGGTATACTGCTTGGCCAGCTTGACCAGCAGGCCGGCAGGGCGTGCGTGGACGCCAAGTGCATCTTTGATGGTATACTGGAACTGTTTCATGGGTCGTAGTCTCCTTATCAATGAAAGAGGGATGGGGTGGTCAAGGCTCAGACTGCGCTCTCGTAGTCCAGCATGAACTGCACGATGCCGTCCATTGCCAGTTCACGGGGGTCGAGCTTCAGCTTGCCCTCGCGGATCTTGGCGTAGCTGATGGGCATATACTGGTGGAGCATATTCATGGGGATGGGGTAGGCGCGGAGGTTGTCGAACAGCTTGTTCATGGCGGCGACCACCTCGGGCTGGCCGATGTAGTAGCGGGCACGGTCGGAGTAGCTGTACTTGCGGCACTGTGCCAGATGCTTCTCGTCGCCGTGGTAGTGCTTCTCCCAGTTGGCGGGGGAAGCCAGCATGACGGCGTCCAGCGTCTCGATGAAGTTGGCGCGCTGATCCTCGGGGACAAGCTCTTTCTCCATCATGCTGAGGGAGAACAGGGCCTCGCGGAGGCCGTAGGTCAGGGCCGGGCCGACCTTCAGGATGGCGATGCCGTCGGTGACCATGTTGTACAGGTCGGCGGCGGTCTGGTAGTCGGTAGAGTGGCCCTCGAAGCAGATGTCGGGGAACTCCTTCAGCGCGGCGCACAGGTCTACGGCAGCAGCGGGGTCATAGTCGAACACCTGCTCGTCGCCGAACTCGACGCCGGGCTGGACGACCACGGCGATGACGTCCTTCATGCCGTCGCCCACGCCCTCTTCGGTCCAGACGCGCTGGTAGGTAGAGACCGTGTCGCGGAAGGCATCGGGGCTGGTGACAGCCAGCGTGTCCTCAGCCTCGGTAGCACCGCCGGGGATGGGCACCTCGCTGCCGATGACGAAGACGGGACGCATTGCATCGGGCTTCTCGGCCTTCAGCTCCTCGTAGCCCTTCATGGCGGCTTTGTAGAGGGCTGCGCCGCGGCGCGCGATGACCTCCGTTTTCAGCAGGCCGGCGGGGTCGTCAGCCACCTTCATGCTGGTGTCGAGGTGGATCTTGGTAAAGCCTGCGCGGGCGTACTGATAGACCAGCTCCACCGAGTTCTTCATGGCCTCGGCCTCGGGCAGCTTCTGCCAGGTCAGGGGGCCGAGGTGGTCGCCTGCGAGGATCATCATGTTCTCGGGCAGGTCGATGTCCTTGGCCATTTTCAGGACCATCTGATAGAAGTCTGCGGGCTTCATGCCGGTGTAGCCGCCGAACTGGTTGACCTGATTGGCGGTGGCTTCGATCAGGACGGGGATGCTGCGCTCCTTGGCGCGGCGCAGAGCGATCTCGATGACCAGCTCATTGGCGCTGCAATAAGAGGGGATGCCGCAGCGAATGCCCTGACGGCGCTTGTCCATCATTTCCTGAAGCGGATGTTTCATGATCGATCTTCTCCTTCGTGTTTCCTTCTCAGAGCTTGGGCTGACCCATGCAGTAGGTCTGCAGGACGTCGTAGTTGTCTTCCAGCACCACAAGGTCGGCGTCCTTGCCCACCTGAATGGAGCCCTTGCGGTCATCCAGATGCAGGCACTTGGCCGGGTTGATGGTGCAGGAGTTCAGCGCGTAGTTGAAGGGGACGAGAGCCTCCTCCACAAGGATGCGCAGGCCCTTGTTGATGTTCAGGGTAGAGCCTGCCAGACCGCCGGTGGCCGTCAGATGGGCGCTGCCGTCGGGGTAGATGATGATCTCATTGCCGCCGAAGAGGTACTTGCTGCCCACGGGGGTGCCCTTGGCCATCAGGGCGTCGGAGATCATGATGGCGTAGTCCGGCCCCTTGCTCATGAAGTAGTTGTTCAGGGCGGCGGGGGTGGAGTGGCAGCCGTCACAGATGATCTCGCCGTACATGGTGCGGATGCGGTAGGCCGCGCCCACCAGACCGTTGGCGCGGTGGTTGAAGGGCGACATACCGTTATAGACGTGGGTCATGGAGCGTGCGCCGTTGGCATAAGCCATGACGGCCTGCTCGTAGGTGGCGCCGCTGTGGCCGATGCTGACCACCACGCCGTGGGCGGTCAGATAGCGGGTGAGGGCAAAGTCCTCGTCGTGCTCGGTGGCCAGCGTGACATAACGGATGTGGCCCCGGGCCGCCTTCTGGTAGTGCTCGAACTGCTCGATGGTGGGTTTCACGATGTACTGGTCGGGCTGTGCGCCCTTGTACTTCATGTCGAGGTAGGGACCCTCGAAGTGGATGCCCAAAATCTCTGCGCCGTCGTAGCCGCTCTCCATGACGTTCGCCACATTGGTGACGGCGTTGGTCAGCACCTCGACGCTCTGGGTGATGGTGGTGGCGAGGAAGCTGGTGACGCCCTCCGAGACGATGTGCTCGGCCCAGTAGCGCAGGCCGTCCTCGTTTGCATCGTTGGTGTCGAACTCGTAGGCACCATGGCAGTGGATGTCCATGAAGCCGGGGACGATGCGCTTGTCGCCGTAATCGTCGTCCACATCCTTGGTGCCATAGGGCAGGATGGCGGTGATCCTGCCGTCATTCACCTCAATGGCAGCAGGGACGAACTGGTCTGCCAGCCAGACCTTTTTGCTTTGTATTACCATTTTGAATGCCCTCCTTCTGGGGTAGATCGCTTGATTTCATTATACCGCAAGGCTTTGGAAAAATATTTATAATTTTCAATCGAGTTGTTATTCCTTTCGGCAAAAAGCTATAAAAATGAGCGAAAAAACGGCTTGGGAGGCCGATGCGAGGGCGGCAGTTTGTCTTTTTCAATCAAAAAGTTATGGCTTTCAGTTACCCCCTTGTTTTCTGCGGTTTGAATGTGATATAACAAACAAAAGAGAGCGGAACAGCTCTGCTATGGAATTATCAGAAAAAAGTTTTACCGTGTCCATTAGGAGGTAGATTTAGGATGAGCATTTTTAATCTGACCGATGAGAAGATGAAGGAGACGTCTTCCACCTTTACGGCCCACGAGATCTATCAGCAGCCTGCAACATGGCGCAAGACCTGCGCCCAGCTGGCCGCATGCAAGGATGAGCTTCAGGCTTTTATCGATCAGGTCGTCAAGCAGGATGATTTCGACATCGTCCTCACCGGTGCCGGCACCAGCGAGTTCGTCGGCAACTCCCTCTTTCAGGCCCTGAACCCCAAGTATAACTATAAGGTCAAGTCCTACGCTTCTACCGACCTTGTGCCCTCTCCCGAGAATTTCCTCTCCCGCACCAAGCCCACCCTGCTGGTGAACTTTGGCCGCTCGGGCAACTCCCCCGAGTCTCTGGGCAATGTGGAGGCCGCTGAGGTCGTCTGCCAGAACCTGTACCACCTGTTCGTGACCTGCAACCACGAGGGCACCCTGTCCAAGCTGGCAAACACCCGTCACAACTGCTTCGCCATCAACCTGACCCCCGAGACCCACGACCAGTCCTTCGCCATGACTTCCAGCTACAGCAATATGTATCTGGCTACCTATCTGGCCTTCAACCTCGACAAGCTGGACGAGATCACCGCAGAGGTGGAGAAGCTGGCCGTCGCCGGTCAGCACTTCCTCGATGACCAGTTCGGTCTGGCACAGAAGATCGTGGACGAGTTCGATTACAACCGCATCGTCTATCTGGGCAACATCGGCCTGAAGGGCGTGGCACAGGAGTCCGCACTGAAGACCCTCGAGCTGACCGCCGGCAAGGTGGCCACCATGTACGACTCCGAGCTGGGCTTCCGCCACGGCCCCAAGTCCATCATCGACGACAACACCCTGACCGTCGCTTACCTGAGCGATGACGAGTACCGCCGCCGCTACGAGCTGGATCTGGTCAAGGAGATGGCCCATCAGCGCAAGGGCAACAAGATCGCCGTCGTCTACAACCACGACTGCGAGGGCATCGAAGAGCTGGCCGATTATCCCATCCAGATCAAAGTCGGCGCTGACATGGAGAACGTCCTGCTGGGTCTGGACTTCATCCTCTTCGCACAGACCATCGCTCTGATGAAGTCCCTGTCTCTGGGCATCACCCCGGACAACCCCTGCCCCACCGGCGAGGTGAACCGCGTCGTCAAGGGCGTCACCCTGTACCCCTACACGCTGAAATAATCAAAACAACGTCATAAATTCAGGAGGGCAACGAGTATGATCGGTTTGGTAGTTACCGGCCACGGCCATTTTGCAGACGGTATCCACACCTCTGCGCAGATGATCGCGGGCGAAAATGATTATGTCCGCTACATCAACTTTGAAGAGGGGATGACTCCCGAGCAGCTGGCCGAGAAGTTCAACGCCGCTTTTGACGAGTTCAAGAGCTGCGACGGCATCGTGGTGCTGTCCGATCTGCCCGGCGGCTCTCCCTTCAAGACTGCTGTGGAGTGCAAGTATGCACGCCCGGAGCAGAAGATCGAAGTCATCGCAGGCACCAACCTGCCCATGATCGTTACCGCCGTGACCATGCTGGACATGGAGGATGACCCCCGCTCGCTGGCCGATGAACTGATCGAGACCGGCAGGGACTGCATCGCTCTGTTTGAGCTGGAGGCTGCCACTGCCGAGACTGAGTCTGAAGAAAGTGACGGGATCTGATCTATGGCCATCAACTGGGAAGTGATCCTCTGGACCTGCATCACGCTGGCTGTGCTCATGGGAGTCATCGGCCTCATTCTCTACGCCATCTCGGCCAAGAACGTGCGCAGTAAGCGCAAGGAGCTGGGCGAGGTGCACACGGGGCTGAAGGTCGGCTCCCGCATCATGTTCGCAGGCGGCGTCTACGGCAAGGTAGTCAGCATCGACAACGAAGATACCCTCCGGGTGGAGGTGGCCCCCAAGGTCATCATCACCATCTCCCGCTATGCAGTCCAGAGCCTGCTGAAGTAAGCAGCAGCGTCCCCCTGTATTCTGCTATATACTTTACCTTTCTTTCATAACGACAGGACCCCCGCAGAAGCATCACAGCATTCTGCGGGGGTCTTGTCATTTGTGCAGCAAAAAACGGGAGCGGACATCCCGAAGGACATCCGCTCCCGCTGCGATTTTATGTGATTAAGCCTTGCCGTTGCTGCCGCAGACAAGGATCTTGCTCTTGACATACTCCTTGACGTACTCGCGACCGACGGCGCTGTACTTCTTCGGGTCGAAGACCTCGGGGTCCTTGGCGAGGTATTCCTTCAGGCCCTTGCTGAAGGCGATGCGCAGGTCGGTGGCGTAGTTGACCTTGCACATACCGCGTGCGACACACTCACGGACGGCATCGTCGGGCACGCCGGAGGTGCCGTGGAGCACCAGAGGCACAGACACGACCTTGCGGATCTCGCTCAGGCGCTCGATGTCCAGCTTGGGCGTTCCCTTGTAGACGCCGTGGGCAGTGCCGATGGCGACAGCCAGAGAATCCACGCCGGTGCGCTCTGCAAACTCAGCAGCCTCGGAGGGGACGGTGTAGCCGTTGCCATTGCCACCGTCAAGGTCGTCTTCCTTGCCGCCGACCTTGCCCAGCTCAGCCTCCACCGGGATGCCGGCAGCGTGGCAGGCGCGGACCACGGACTTGGTGATCTCGATGTTCTCCTCGAAGACATGATGCGAGCCGTCGATCATAACGGAGGTGTAACCGGCGCGGAAGGCCTGCATGGCCAGCTCGTAGCTGCTGCCGTGGTCGAGGTGCATCACGACGGGGACGCTGGCCTCAGAAGCAGCGGCGGCCACCATGGCGTGGAACATGGCCGGAGAAGCATACTTCAGGGTGCCCGGGGTGGTCTGGACGATGACGGGAGCGCGCAGCTCCTCGGCAGCGGCGATGATGGCCTGCACCATCTCCATGTTCTCGGCATTGAACGCGCCGATGGCGTAATGGTTCTTCTGTGCGTCGAGCATCAGCTCTTTGGTCGTAACTAAAGACATAGTAAAACCTCCTGATAGCTTACCTTCTTCAAAAGCGTTAAGAGTTTAACGATTCATCCTTATTATAGATAGTCTCGGCTAATTTGGCAAGAGCAAAAACGCTAAAGAGTTTGTCATTTGCGGTTGATTTTTCAAAAGTCCAGCTGTGCGTCCTGCCGGGCGGCCTCGAGGACCGACACCACCTGCCGGGTCTTTTCCAGCGCCTGATAGCAGGCGTCATAGTCCTTGGCGGCGAGGAGGGCGGCGATGTCTGATACTTCATAATACCACGGCGACTCGTCGCATTCGCGGGAGAACGTCTCCTGTCCGGGGCGGTCGAGGAGAAGCTTCTTGCAGTTGCTGCTGCCCGGCTCGATGAGGATGCGGCCTTTTTCGCCCACCAGCTGGACGCTGCCCGGCGCGGCGCAGTCCTTCGCGCCGGTGCACTGGCAGAGGAAGTCCGGGTATTCCAGCAGGAGGATGCCGCTGGTGTCGATGCCGTTCCGGTAAAGATTGGGGTGGTAGCTGACCGACATCGGCTCGCCGAACAGGCCCACCACGAAGTGGACGTTGTAAAGGTTGAGGTCCATCAGCGCACCGCCGCAGCAGGCCGGGTCGAACACCGGCGGCACCTGCCCGGAGAGCAGGGCATCGTACCGGCTGGAATACTGGCAGAAGGTGCAGGAGACGATGCGGAGGGGGCCGATGTCGGGCAGGTGCTCCTTCACGAGGGCATAGTTGGGGTGATGGGCTGTGGTGATGGCCTCGAAGAGGAACAGATGACGCTCTTTGGCCAGCCCGATCAGCTCGTCGGCCTCGGCCACGGTGGGCACGAAGGGCTTTTCGCAGAGGACGTTCTTCCCGGCCAGAAGCGCCGCCTTGGCCTGCCCGTAATGGAGGCTGTTGGGGGTGGCGATGTAAATGAGGTCGATGTCCGGGTCGGCCAGCATGGCATCGAGGTCGGTGTAGACCTTCGGGATGCCGAACGGCTGGGCCAGCGCCTCGCCGGTGGCCTTCTGCCGGGAGCAGACCGCCGCGCAGTGGAATGCGGGGACTTTCGCAAACTCCGCCGCCATCGTGCGGGCGATGGAGCCTGTGCCGAGGATGCCGAGGTTCATATGGGTGCTCCTCCTTCTATCGCAATTTTCAAAAATAGCGCCTATCAGAATAGCATATTTGCGATATGCAGTTTGCGGATGCTGCCTGTGCATTAAAAACGCAAACTGCTATATATAATGAGTATCAGAGACTGGCCTGACAGTTCTGCTTGACGAACTCACTGGGGGACATATGGTACTTCATGTTGAAGGATTTGGAGAAATAGTGGATGGAGCTGTAGCCCAGCCGCAGCGAGATCTCGCTGATGGTGTAGCGGTTCTCGAGCAGCATCTGACAGCTGCGCTCCAGCTTTTTGTCGTTGATATACTTTTTGGGGGACTGGTCCACTGAGTTCTTGAACAGCAGCTGCAGGGCCGACCGGGACAGCGAAAAGTGCTCGCAGATCTCCGGGATGGTCAGCGGGTCGTAGATGTTGTCGTGGATGTAGGCGATGATGCGGTCGAAAAGCTCGTCCATCGCGCTCTGGTGGGCTGTGTTGCTGGCGGACGTCATGGGGGAGGCGTAGGTGCCTTGGAGCAGACGGATGATGGTCTCGGTCAGCAGGCAGAGCATCAGGCTGTTCATATAGGGGATGCCGGTGGTGCTCTCCCGGACGAAGGTTTTTAATAAGGTGTTGATCTTCTGGTCGTAGTGGAACACCCGGTTGATGAGGGCGTCGTACCAGACCTCCCGCTCCACAGGCGTCAGGTTGCGCATATCGAAGAGGATGGTCATATAGGAGGCCCTGTGCTCTTCGTCGGTGTACTGGGTGTGGAACTGGCCCGGGCCGTAGATCATCAGGTCTTTTTCCTTTAAGTAGTAGAGCGTGCCGTCCACCTCCGTTTCCAGCTCACCGGTGTCCACATAGGTCAGCTCGAAGAAATCGTGCTGCTCCCCCTTGAAGCAATAATTCTCGGTGCGGATGCGGTAGTAGTAGCCCAGGATCTTCTGGATCTCGATGCGGGGCAGGACGGCCAGAAATTCGTACTGGGAAGGAAAGTCCGTGATGTGAAGCGAATAACTGCTCTCGGCGTAGAGGTCGTATTCCAGCTTCTGGGTCGTGGAAACGACGGCAAAGTAGACGTTCGGCTTGATGCGGATGAGCCGGTTCATGGCAAACTCCTCCACGGCGGCGGCGTCCGCCGTGTGGGAGACCAGCAGCACGCCGATGCCCTCCTTTACCTGTAAATAGGTATCGCAGTTGAAGCAGTAGAACTGGGAGACATAGCGGCGGGTGATGGCGACCATCGTCTGATGGATCAGCTCCGGGTGTTCGCGGTCGATGGGCTGATGATAGACCGAGCCATAATCCAGAAAACTGTCGTTGGAAGTTTCGCGTTGCATTCAAATCCCTCCTTACTGAAAAAGTATATCATTTTTTTGGCAATTTGAATAGTCTTATTTGCACTTTTTTGGTAGATTGTAATGAGACTCGCTGAATTTAACCGTTTTTTCGAAACAGTTTGTTAAAAAATATAAAGACATTTGTTCAAATATAGCCTATAATGTAGTTACTCTGAATTGGAAACTCAGACAAAAAACTCAAGGAGGAATTTGAGAATGCCGAACATTGTTCTTACGCGGATCGACAACCGTCTTGTGCACGGTCAGGTCGCAACGCAGTGGTGTGGCGCCATTGGTGCAAACCTTATTCTGGTGGCCAACGACGAGGTGGCTGGCAACAGCCTGCGTCAGGGCCTGATGAATATGGCTGCTCCCGCCTACGCTGCAATGCGCTACTGGACCATCCAGAAGACGATCGATACCATCCACAAGGCCAGCGCCAAGCAGCTGATCTTCATCGTCTGCGAGAACCCGCAGGATGTCGTCAAGCTGGTGGAGGGTGGCGTCCCCATCAAGAAAGTCAACATCGGAAACATGCACATGGCAGAAGGTAAGCGTCAGGTTGCAGGTTCCGTCGCCGTTGACGACGCCGATGTGGCTGCTTTCAAGCGGCTGCAGGAGCTTGGTGTGGAGCTGGAGATCCGCCGCGTTCCTACCGAACACGCGGAAAGCACCGACAAGCTGTTCAAGTAAACAGACGGCTGCTCTCCTAAATACTTGAAAAGGAGTACTTATTATGGGCTTTAGTGCACTTCAGATCATTCTGGTCTTTGTGTGGGTCTTTATCGTGGCCATCGACCAGTTTGATTTCTTGGAATCCCTGTACCAGCCTATCGTTTCCGGTGCTGTCATCGGTGCGATCTTGGGCGATCTTCCCACCGGTCTGATCGTTGGCGGTACTTACCAGCTGATGACCATCGGCAACATGCCGGTCGGCGGCGCTCAGCCGCCAAACGCAGTCATCGGCGGCGTCATGGCTGCCGTGTTTGCGATCTCTTCTCATCTGGATACCACCGCTGCTGTCGGTCTGGCAGTTCCCTTCGCTCTGATCGGCCAGTACATGGTTACCTTCCTGTTCACCCTCATGTCCCCCATGATGTCCAAGGCTGACCAGCTGGCAGCAAAGGGCGACACCAAGGGCATCGTCCGTCTGAACTATATGGCAATGGCTCTGCTGGGCCTGCTGTTTGCAGTTGTCTGCACCCTCGGTATGCTGGGCGGCTCTGCAATGGGCACTACCCTGAGCAACCTCGCTGCGAAGTACGCATGGGTCATGGCTGGTCTGGGCGCTGCCGGTGGTATGATGCGTTTCGTCGGTTTCGCAACCCTGCTGCGTATCATGCTGTCCAACGAGTTCTGGGGCATCTACTTTGCTGGTTTTGCTCTGGCAACCATCATCGGCTACATCCCCGAACTGTCCGGCTCTGCTCTGCTGCTGATCGCATTTGTGGGCATTGCAATTGCTCTGTACGACTACCAGACTCGCGTTGCTATCAAGCAGGCTGCTGGTTCTGGTTTTGCTGCGAATGGAGGCGACGACGAAGATGGCATCTAATGCAACTCATTACAACAATCTGACTCCCGCGCAGCCTTTGGATAAGGCTACGCTGAATAAGATGGTGTTCCGTTCCCTGAACCTGCAGGCATCTTTCAACTACGAGCGTATGCAGGCTGCCGGCTGGCTGTACTGCATCCTGCCCGGTCTGGAAAAGATCCACAGCGATAACAAGGAAGACCTGAAGCTCTCCATGGAGCATAACCTTGAGTTCTTCAATACTCACCCCTTCCTCGTTACCTTCGTTATGGGCATCATCCTCTCTCTGGAACAGCAGAAGGCTGACATCGAAACCATTCGTGCCGTGCGTGTTGCCGCTATGGGTCCTCTGGGCGGTATCGGCGATGCGATCTTCTGGTTCACTCTGGTTCCTATCACCGCAGGTATCACATCGAACATGGCCATCAACGGATCGCTTGCTGGTCCTATCATGTTCCTGCTGATCTTCAACATCGTGCAGTTCGCATGCCGCTTCTTCCTGATGTACTGGTCTTATAATCTGGGCACCAAGGCAATCGACATCCTGACTGCCAACGCAAAGGAGTTCACCCGTGCAGCTTCCATGCTGGGCGTCTTCATCGTCGGTGCTCTGACTTCCAACTACGGCGGCACCACCGTTGCTACCGTTATCGAGAACGGCGACAGCCCCATCGTTATCCAGAGCATTCTGGATGGCGTCCTGCCCAAGCTGATTCCTCTGGCTCTGACCCTCGGCCTGTTCTTCCTGATGAAGAAGAAGAACTGGAAGCCCGTTACCTGCATCGCTCTGCTGCTGGTGATCGGTCTGGTCGGCGCATTCTTTGGTATCTTCGCTTAATTCAAAGCTGGAGCTACAATGCACGCTGTACTTCTTGATTTTAATGGGACGATGTTCTTTGATACCCACTTCCACATGGAAGCATGGTCAAAGATCTATCATGAACTGCACCCCGAGGACAAAAGCCCTCTTGCTTCGACGAAGATATGCGGACCCTGCAATGACGTCATCCTGAAGAACATGGCCCCGTGGCTCACCCCTGCGGAGCGCCAGCAGTATTCAGAAAAGAAAGAGGCTCTGTACCGGGAGGCGTGCAGGAGCGATCCTGCCAGTTTACACCTCGTAGCAGGTGCTGAAGAGCTGCTGCAAGGCTTACAGAAGCGCGGCATCCCGTTCGCGCTGGCGAGTGCTTCCATAAAAGCGAATGTTGATTTCTACTTTGACGCGTTTCCGATCGGTCACTGGCTGAAACGACAGGATGTCGTATACGACGACGGAAGCTATGCCGACAAGGGCGAGATGCATCTGGAAGCGGCGCGGAGGCTGGGTGTTCCGTTCTCTGAGTGCTTGGTCATCGAGGACAGCGTCACCGCCATCGCTCTGGCAAAACGAAACGGCGCAGGCCGGCTCGTGGGCATCGGAGAGACGGCAGACGGGTCTGAGCTGCTGGCACTGGGGGCAGACCACTACATCCACGACTTTACAGAATTTGATTACGGTTGGCTGGAAAACTGAGTTCACCCAATGAGTTTCCACTTCCACAGTTATAAAGCGGCTTCGAGCGATCGAAGCCGCTTTTGTTGTGCCCGGGAGACAGGACGCTTTGCACGGCGCAGGCCCCAAAAGTGGAAAACTGCACAGCGGGGTAAAATAAAATGCGAAGGACAGTTTCTTTGCAGAAACATCCTTCGCATCTTCGTAATATGTCCCAGACAGGAGTCGAACCTGCGGCCTTCCCCTTAGGAGGGGGACGCTCTATCCAACTGAGCTACTGAGACACACCACAAATATAATACCGCAAATGGAGCATAAAATCAAGTTGAACCGGAGAGAAAAAAGGTGTATCCTATAAGAAGAGGCTTCTGCGCTGGGGGAACTTTGCGCGGAGGCGCAGAACAACTCGCCCCTCCGGCGGATGTCCGGAGGCGGCCCGGGAGGTTGCAATGGGAAAAACCAAAAAGAAAGAATGGACGCTCCGCCGCCCCAACAAGGGCTGGCTGGCGGGCAGCAGCGCAACGCAGACCATCTGCATCAGCTTCCTGCTGGTCATCGCGGTGGGGACGCTGCTGCTGACCCTGCCCATTTCCAGCAGGACGGGGCGGCTGGGGATCATTGACGCGATGTTCACCGCCACCAGTGCCACCTGTGTGACAGGTCTGATCGTGCGGGATACATGGAGCCAGTTTTCGCTGTTTGGGCAGGTAGTCATCCTGATGCTCATTCAGGTGGGCGGCCTTGGCCTCGTCACCCTGACCAGCTTTTTTGCGCTGGCAGCCCGGCGGCGGATGGGCTTCCGCGACCTGCGGCTGCTGGGCGAGAGCGTCTCGGCAGATGGCCTGTCCAAGGCTACCGAGGTGCTGAAGATCGTCATCAAGCTGGCAGCGGCCTTCGAGGCCGTGGGCATCGTGCTGCTGCTCTTCGCCTTCGTGCCCCAGTTCGGCGCAGAGGGCGTGTGGGTCAGCGTGTTCACGGCTATTTCGGCCTTCTGCAATGCAGGCTTTGACCTCTTTGGGCGGTTTGGGGCCTATTCCTCGCTGGTGCCCTACGTCAACAACTACTATGTGCAGGCGGTCGTCATGTTTATGATCATGGCCGGAGGCTTGGGATTCATGGTCTGGGTGGAGCTGGCGGAGTACCGCAAAAAGCGGCGTCTCTCCCTCCACGCGAAGGTCGTGCTGCAGTTCTCGGCCATCTTCTGGGTGGGCGGCGCGGTGCTGCTGGCCCTGCTGGAGTGGTCGAATCCCAAGACGATGGGCGGCCTGTCCGTCCCGAGCAAGCTGATGGCGGCGCTGTTCCAGTCGGTGTCCACCCGTACCGCCGGTATGAATACCATCGACCTCGCAGCGTGCAGCCCTATCAGCAAGCTTCTGATGAGTGTGCTGCAGTTCATCGGTGCGGCCCCCGGCTCGACGGGCGGCGGCGTCAAGGTGACGACCTTTGCGGTGCTCATCCTGACCATCCGCAGTGTGGCACAGGGCCGCGACGACTGCGTCATCGGCGGACACCACATCGAGTCCAAAACGGTCTACCGCGCACTGACCATCATCGTCCTCGGCGCAGTGGCGGCGTTCGGCTCGGCTGTCGTGGTCTACTACAACACGGCTGAGACGGTGTCGGTCATCGACTGTATCTTCGAGTCCTGCTCGGCGTTCGGTACGGTGGGCCTGTCGGTGGGCGTCACAGGGCAGCTGAACACCGGCGCAAAGCTGCTGTATATGGCTTGTATGTTCATGGGCCGTGTCGGCCCGGTGTCGCTGGCCATGAGCCTGACGGCAAAGCCGGACGACAACAAACGGAAGGTGCTTCCGGTGGGCCACATCAACGTGGGCTAAAAAGAAAGGCGTTCTGCCGTCTCTCGGGACAGGCAGAGCGCCTTTCGTTTGTTATAAGCTGTCCAGCTCGGCCTGAAGCTTTGCGAGGGAGTCCCGGATGGGCAGGTGCTGGGGACAGACGGCCTCGCATTTGCCGCAGCGGACACAGTGGCTGGCCTTTTCGTCGTCGGGGAAGTGGGCCGTCCACTGCTGACGGATGGCGTCCTTCTGGCCGAACATCCCCAGTTTGTTCCAGATGCTGAAATTGTCCGGGATGTCCACCCCCATCGGGCAGGGCATACAGTAGCGGCAGCCGGTGCAGCCGACCCTGATGTGGCTGCGCAGGATGTCGGCAGTCTGGCGGATGGCGGCGTTCTCGGCGTCGGTCACGGGCCGGAACTGTCCGAAGGTGGAGAGGTTGTCGCCCAGCTGGTCCTCTGCACTCATGCCAGAGAGGACGACCTTCACATTTTTATGGCTGGCCACCCAGCGCAGCGCCCACGAGGCGGCGCTGGCGGCGGGGTCCAGTGCGCGCAGCGGCGCAGCGGCATCCGGCGGGAGCTGGGCCAGCGTGCCGCCCTTGATGGGTTCCATGATGATGAGGGGGACATTCCGCTCTTCGGTGAGGGCGTAGCCCCGGTCGCCTGCGATCTCCTCGGCCCGGTCGTCGGTGTCAAGATAGTTGTATTGCAGCTGGCAGAAGTCCCACGGCTGGTCCCGCAGGATGTGCTCGAAGCCTGCTGCGTTGTCGTGGCAGGAGAAGCCGAAGCTGCGGATGCGCCCGGCGGCTTTCTGCTCCCAGAGCCAATCCACGATGCCCATCTCCTTGGCCGCGTCATAGCGGGCCTTGTGCAGGGAATGCAGCAGGTAGAAGTCGATGTAGTCCACGCCCAGCCGCTGGAATTGCTGCTCGAAGATGGCCTTGGCCTCGTCGAGGGTCTTACAGTTCCAGACAGGCAGCTTGGTGGCGAGGTAGAAGCTCTCCCGGGGCCACTTTGCGATGATGCGGCCCACGAAAGGCTCACTTGCGCCGCCGTGGTAGGGGAAGGCAGTGTCAAAATAGTTGACGCCCGCCTCCCGGGCCGTGTTCAGCAGCTTTTCGGCCCGCACCTCGTCGATGCTGCCGTCCGGCAGGGTGGGAAAGCGCATACATCCATATCCCAGCAGGGAGGTGGAGATGCTTCGTCCGGTGCCGTCTTTTTGGTTCCAGTTCCGATACTCCATAAGCCTTTGTCCGGCGGGGCCTGCCCGCCGCTCCTTTGGTTCTCAGTATAACAGGAGAAGGCGGGATAGACAAGACGAACACCCCGGCCTGTGAGCGGACGGGGTGTTGTATTCGGGCAAAAAATATGATATTCTATAGATGCTGCATAGGCAGCACTGGTACTGTCTGCAATGTAGGTGGTCACGTCCTTCCGGCCCTGCGCCGGGGAGGTGAGCTTTCTGCTGTCCCCTGACGCATAGGCGAAAGGGGGGGGGGTGCTCCATGACATTTGAACAGGTCGTATTATTGCTCTCGCTTCTTGGCGGGGCGATCTACATCACGTTTCAAATCAGCTGGACTATTTTTAACGGCAAAAAGAAATGACCGCCCAAGCTCCCACAGCCAGCGGTCATTTCTTTTGACTTAATGCTGGAAGGACGCTGACCATTCGCAGACAGTGCCTTTCTTATTTATAGTATAGAGCTTTTGCAAGCGCTTGTCAAGCAAAACGAGGGATAAGATGGAACCTTTGAAGATCGGAAATATCACCCTGCCCCACCGGGCAGTATTCGGCCCGATGGCGGGCTTCACGGACGCGCCCTGCCGTCGGCTGATGGCCCAGCACGGCGCAGGCTTTACGGTCAGCGAGATGGTGTCCAGCCGGGCGCTGGTCTACCACGACCACAAGACGGTCAGCCTGCTCAAGGCTGAACCCAACGGTGCACCCTATGGCGTGCAGATCTTTGGCGAGGTGCCGGAGATCATGGGCGAGGCCGCAGCGGCCATCGAAGCATACCCCTTCGACTTTCTGGACATCAATATGGGCTGTCCGGCCCCCAAGATCGTCTCGGGCGGCGCGGGCAGCAAGCTGATGCTGGACCCTGACCTCTGCGGCCGCATCGTCGAGCAGGTCAAGGCCCACACCTCCCGTCCGGTGACGGTCAAGATGCGGAAAGGCTGGGACGCCGACCATATCACGGCAGTGGAGTGCGCGAAAGCCTGCGAACAGGCGGGAGCGCAGCTCATCGCAGTCCATGCCCGCACCCGGGAGCAGATGTACGCTCCGGGCATCGACCCGGACATCATCGCCAAGGTCAAGGCGGCAGTGAAGGTGCCCGTGCTGGGCAACGGCGACATCCACACGGCAGAGGATGCCGTGGAGATGATGTCCCGCACCGGCTGCGACGGCGTCATGATCGCCCGGGGAGCGCTGGGCGACCCGTGGCTCTTTGAGCGGGTGAACGCCGCCATCGAGGGCCTGCCCGCCCCCAAGGAGCCGAATCTGCAGGCCCGGATGAACGCACTCCGCCGTCAGGTGGAGGAGATGGTGGAGCAGAAGGGCGAGTATACGGCCATGCCGCAGGCCCGCGCCCAGACCATGCACTATATGAAGGGCCTCAAGGGCGCTGCCGCCCTCCGCCGCTGCTGCTGCACCCTGTCCCGTCTGGAAGATCTGGACGAGCTGATCGCGGCAGTATTCGAAGAGCAGCGCAAAGCCGGGCAGGACCCGGACGATGTGCGGGAAGTCCCCTTCCCGTAACGACTATTCGCTGCGGGTCAGCTCGTCGAGGTTCTGGGTGAAGCAGGGCAGACAGTGGGCCATGAACCAGTCGGCCTCGGGGCAATGCATCCCTTCCAGCGCCTCCTGCTGCTGACGGAGCGCGGCGTCGAACTCATGGTTGCCGCTGCGCTGTTCCTCCATGCACTTGACGAGGGCCGAGAGCCGGTCGGCGGCTTTCAGCAGACGCTTTTCCTCGGCGGTCAGCAGGCTGCCGGAGATGAAGGGGCTGACCTCCTCGGCCAGCTCCGGCGGCAGCAGGCGGGTCATGGAAGCCACGCTCTCGGCTTCCAGCGCTTTGTAGGCGTCCCGCAGGCCGGGGCTGCTGTACTTCACCGGCGTGGGCATATCGCCGGTGATGATCTCAGGTGCGTCGTGGTAGAGCGCCGCCACCGCCACCGTCTTTGGGCGGCAGGGGGTGCCGGTGTACCGCCGCGCGATGAGGCAGAGGATGTGTGCCATCAGGGCGGTGTCACAGGTGTGCTCGCTGAGGGATTCCGGGCGGGTGGAGTGCATCAGACTCCACCGGGTGATGTATTTCATCCGCGCCAAAAGGGCGCTGAAGGGATATAGCTTCATGGCGGCCTCCTTGAAGTGTCTTTGAGAGGGTTATACCTGCCCGGCGGGCGAATGTCAAGCAAAATGTGAAAATTCTTTTTTTCCACACAGCCGCGTGCTATACTGAACGCGAAAACGATGCAGGCTTCGGGCCTGTGCCGCCCCTCCGGGCGGGGAAAGAGGATACGATGGACGATCTGAATCATCAGGCCGGGAGCGCCCGGCTTCTCAATATGCCGGGGCGGCGGGATCAGATGCTCCGCACGATGCTGCTCTGCGCGCTGACGGCGGCGGTGTTCTTCCTGCCGTTCTATCTCATAGATGGCGGCTTTTTCCACTACGCCGGCGATTTCAACAGCCAGCAGATCAGCTTTTACCGTTACATGAACGGCTTCATCAAGGGGGGCGGCTACCCCGACGGCATGGCCGGTACGGCCCGGAACACCTTCTCGTGGGCCACCGACCTCGGCAGCGGTGCGATGAACGCCTACTCCTTCTATCTGTACGGCTCTCCCTTCTTCTGGCTGTCGCTCATCTTCCCCCAGAACTGGCTGCCCTACCTCATGGTGCCCCTGCTCATCCTCAAGTTCGCGGTGGCGGGCGGCGGCGCATACCGCTACCTCTGCCGCTACGTCCGCCGCACCGACTATGCGATGCTGGGTGCCTGCCTGTATGCATTCTCGGGCTTCAGCGTCTACAATGTCTTTTTCAACCACTTTGTGGATGTGGTGGCCCTCTTCCCGTGGATGCTCTGGGCGCTGGATGAGACGCTCTACGAGCAGGAAAAGCACTATGGGCTTTTCGCGTTCTGGGTGGGGGTCAACCTGCTCAACAACTATTTCTTCTTCATCGGGCAGGTCATCTTCCTTGTCATCTACTTTATCTGTAAGCTGACCACCAGAGATTTCCCGATGGATCTCCGGCTCTTTGCCCGGCTGGCGTTCGAGAGCCTGCTGGGTGCAGCGCTGGGCTTCGTCCTGCTCTGGCCTGCCGTGCTGAGTCTGCTGCAGAACCCGCGAACCATCGATCTCTCGTCAGGATGGGGCTTCCTGACCTACTCGAAGGTGCAGCAGTATCTGGCCATCTTGCTGAGCTGGATCCTGCCGCCCGACTCGCCCTATATCACCTCCATCTGGTCGGAGGGTATCATCAAATGGACGAGTATGTCCGCCTACCTGCCCCTGTGCAGTCTGGCAGGCGCGATGGCCTACTGGCGGGCACGGCAGGGTGACAGCAAAAAGCGCATCGTCGCTGTCTGTGCCGTCTTTGCGCTGGTGCCGGTGCTCAACAGCGCCTTCTATGCCCTCAATTCCAGCTATTACGCCCGCTGGTACTATATGCCGGTGCTCATCCTCTGCGCCATGACGGCCTGCGGGCTGGAAAGCCCCGACATCACCGCCGACGAGCTGGACGCTCCGGCGCGGGGCATCGGCTGGCTGATGCTGGCGACGTTGGCGTTTGCCGTCGTGCCGGTGCAGGACAGCAGCACCAAAGAGTGGTCGCTGGGCGTTCTGCAGAATCCCGGACAGTATTTCGTCGTTCTGGGCTTTGGTCTGGGGGGACTGGTGCTCTATCACTTCATCTGCCGCTGGCGGGGCAGCCGGGCCTTTGCCCGCCGGATGACGGCGGCGGTGCTGGCCTTTGCCTGCCTGTTCAGTATGGTGCACATCGGCATCGGCAAGTTTGGCCAGTGGCACACGGACAGCGACCTTGTGGAGCAGTACACCTCGGCCCTCCAGCTTAAAGACGACCTGCCGGAGGGCGACTGGCGTGTGGACACTTATGAGACCCACGACAACCTCGGCCTCTGGCTCGACAAGAGCTGCCTGCAATACTTCGGCAGTACGGCCGCGCCCAGCATCCTCAGCTTCTACCCGGCGCTGGGCGTCAAGCGGGATGTCCGCAGTGAGCCGGAGATCTCGAATTACGCCCTGCGGGGCCTGTTGAGCGTGAAATACCTCATCACCACCCCCGAAAAGCAGGAAGATTTTCTCGCCGCTGCCGACGAGGGGTGGGACTACTACGACACCCGGGACGGCTTCATGCTCTACGAGAACGAAAACTACGTCCCCATGGGCTTCACCTACGACTACTACATCACCGAAGAGGAGTACGAAGCTACGGTGAAGAACACCCGTTCGAACCTTCTGATGCGTGCGCTGGTGCTCAGCGAGGAGGATGCCGCAGTCTATGGTAAGTATCTCAAAAAGCTGCCCGAGGAGAAGCGGAACGACCTGTGGTATGACACCTATGTCTCCGACTGTGCCGACCGCCGGGCCTCGGCGTGCAGCGTGTTCCAGATGACCAACTCCGGCTTCCATGCGGAGATCGACCTCGGAAAGGAGGATCTCGTCTTCTTCTCCGTCCCCTACGACGACGGCTTCACGGCCTACGTCAACGGTCAGGAGACCGACATCCTCCGGGTGGACGAGGGGCTGATGGCGGTTCTGGCCCCGGCGGGGGAGAACACCATCGATTTCGTTTATCAGGCCGACGGCTTCTCTCTGGCCAGCAAGGTCTCTCTGGCCGGGCTGGCGGTGTTTGCGGTATACACGGGGTATTTTGTCTGGAAGAAAAAGAAACGCTGTTGAATCTCCCGCTGTCAATACACATTCTCCCTTAAAAAGCAAGGCGCTTTTTGTGGAAAGAGCGAATAGCCTCCCCGGCCAAAACGTGATAAAATGAACACGTTGTGCTGCCCAGAGCGGCCGGAAAGGAAGAGCGAAAAATCATGGAGCAAAGCTGTTTGATGCCGGGACAGGAACGATGGGAGTCGTTCCGGGATGCAAATGGAGTGTCGAAGATCCGCTATTCTTACTGCTCGCTGAAGGGACGGCTGTTCCACTGCGTCAGCCGCAGCCGGGAAGAGGCCGAGCGGCTGTGCGAGGACTGGCTCGTGGGTCAGGACCGCTGCTACCGCAGCTGAAGAATGCTTTGGAAGGACTGCCGTGCACGGAGACGCGGCACGAGCTGTCGGAATAAGGAACACTGTGCAGAAAAAAGCGGAGACTTCCCGGACAGGGAGGCCTCCGCTTTCTGTATTCACACTCTCTCTTTCTGCCGCATACATCGGTGGGAAGGGGGAATGCAATGTGAACGTCTATCTGTTTTCGGCGGTCGTCCTGCTGCTGCCTGCGCTCTGCACCGCGCTGGGTGCGGCGGGGGTCTTTCTGGTGCGGCGGGCCGACGAGCCGCGCACCCGGCGGATGCTCTGCGGCATGGCGGCGGGCATCATGCTGGCCGCCAGTGTGTGGAGCCTGCTCCTGCCCGCCATCGAGCGGGCAGAGGCCGGGCCGCTGCCGGTCTGGCTGGCCCCGGCAGCGGGGCTTGTGCTGGGCGCTGTGGGCTTGCTGCGACTGGAAGAAGCCGCCGGGCGGCTGATGCACGGCGGCGGGAGGGAGCATGGCCGGATGGGCCGGGTCGTGCTGGCTGTGACCCTCCACAACCTGCCGGAGGGGATGGTGGTGGGCCTTGCGGCGGCGCTGGCGCTGCGGGGCGAGCCGGAAGCCGTCAGCGGGGCACTGGCCCTTGCGCTGGGCATCGGCCTGCAGAACATCCCGGAGGGCGCGGCGGTGAGCCTGCCGCTGGCACAGGCCGGGCAGGGGAGGCGGAAAGCCTTCTGCGCCGGGGCTGCGTCGGGCCTCGTGGAGCCGCTGGGGGCGCTGCTGGCGCTGGCCCTCGCGGGCTGGGTGAGCGCCGCCCTGCCGTGGCTGATGAGCGCCGCCGCCGGGTGCATGGTCTGCGTGACGGCGCAGGAGATGATCCCTGAGGCCGTGGGGCAGGACGAACCGGCGGGCGTCATCAGCGTGGTGCTGGGCTTTGCCCTCATGATGGCGCTGGACATCGCGCTGTAACAAAAAAATCCGATGCATCTGCATCGGATTTTTTAGGTTCAGCCCTCTTTTTCGAGATAGACCGTCGTGGAGGGAAAGGCAAATTCCACACCGTCGGCCTTCATCACGTCCATGATGTTCAGGTTCAGGTCGTTCTGCATCCGCAGGAAGACACCGTAGTCGGCGGTACGAAGATAGGCGGAGACCATCAGGTTGATGCTGGAATCGCCGAAGCCGGTCATCCGGACAAAGGCGGTGTCCTCGTAGGCGTCGGGGCTGGCTTTCAGCATGGCGGTCAGGTCAGCCATCAGCTTTTCCAGCTGGGGGCGGGTGGTGTCGTAGGTGACGCCCAGCGTGAAGCGGTAGAGCCGCTTGTTGCGGAGGGTGGCGTTGTTGATGGTGGCGCTGCTGACGGTGCTGTTGGTGAGGATGTAGACCGAGTTGTCCAAGGCCCGTACCTTGGTGGAGCGGAAGTTGATGTCCACCACTTCGCCCTCCACCTCGCCGACGGAGATCCAGTCGCCGATGGAGAAGGGCTTGTCCAGCAGGATGACCACGCCGCTGAAGAAGTTCTTGGCCATGTCCTGCGCGGCCAGCGAGATGGTCAGGCCGACAAGACCCGCACTGGCCACGATGCTGCCCACAGGCAGGCCGCTCTCCTGCGCGATGGTCGCGCCGCAGAGCAGGACGACAACGATCTTGTAGGCCTTATCCAGCAGGGTGAGGAGGGTGCGGTTGGTGCGGACTTCCTCGCTGGACGAGGCCAGCAGGAGGGCCGCGATGCCGGAGGCGTGGTAGAAGCCGGTGCCGATGAGGAAGACCAGCAGCATCCGGTAGACCTTCAGCAGGAGGGCCGGGAAGCCGGGAATGGCCCACGGCAGGCTGCGCAGGGCCAGATAGATGCCGGTATACCACGCGATGCGGGCGGCGGGGCTGGCGAAGCTCTCCAGCAGGGGATGGGTAAAGGCGAAGTGCCAGCTGCGCTGCAACAGGCGGGGGAAGAGCTTTTTCCGGAGCCAGCGGCAGCAGACCCAGCCGACGAACAGCAGAGCCAGCGCACAGACGCACCGGGCTGCAAAGGCGAACCAGCCTTCCAGCAGCAGCCCGGCGAACGAAAAGCCTAAATCATGGATGGTAAAGATCATAAAAACAAATTCCTTCCGGACGAATGATGATGGAATCAGTATAGCATACTCCGGCCTCCGGCGCAAATCCGGGGCGGGTTGTTAAAAAGTTGAACAAAGGGGCTTGACAAGAAGGGGAGAGCGCGTTATACTCTGCCCAGAAAGTTCGTTTCAGGGCGGGGTGTGATTCCCCACTGGCGGTACAGCCCGCGACCACTCCCAAAGAGTGCTGACCCGGTGAGACTCCGGGGCCAACGGTATAGTCCGGATGCAAGAAACGGCAGACAAATCGGTTTGTTTGTGCGCGCCCTGTTATAGTGTTAGGCTATGGCAGGGCGCGTTTTCATTTGTCTTCCCGGTTCCGGCGCGTGCGAAAAGGGCTTTCCAGTCTTTATTGAGTGGGGCAGCCGCCCCGGGAGGAAAATTATGAGAAAAGATACGACCCACAACCTGACCGTCGCCGCTATGCTCAGCGCCGTGGCCTTCATCCTGATGTTCATCGAGTTCCCCATCCCGATGCTCATCCCGTCCTTCGTCAAGATGGACTTCTCCGACCTGCCCGCCCTGCTGGGTGCCTTCGCCCTCGGCCCGGTGTACGGCGTGGTCATCAGCTTCATGAAGAACCTGCTCCACATCGTCATCAAGGGCACCTCCACCGCCTGCGTGGGCGAGCTGTGCAACTTTATGCTGGGCGCTGTCTTCTCCGCCGTGGCGGGCTTCATCTACAAGCGTCACAAGAGCCGCAAGACCGCCATCCTCGGTGCGCTGGCGGGTGCCGCCGCAATGGCCGTCTTCAGTGTACCCTCCAACTACTTCATCACCTACCCGGCGTATGTGCAGTTCTACCATATGCCGCTGGAAGCCATCCTCGGGATGTATCAGGCCATCCTGTCCTCGGCGGACAGCCTCATTAAGTGCCTCGTCATCTTCAATATGCCCTTCACGCTGGTCAAGGGCCTGCTGGATGCCGTGCTCTGCATGGTCATCTATAAGCCGCTGTCGCCCATCCTGCATGGCCGCAAGTAATTAAGTAAGAAAGAAAAACCTCTCAGTCAAAGCCTTCGGCTTTGCCGCTTCTCCTACCGAGGAGAGGCGGCATCGCAAAGCGATGACGGAGAGGTTGTTTTTTTTATTGCAAAGCGCCCTTGTCGAGCCACTTTCCCCTTGCAAGCCGGAGGAGGAAGAGCACGCCCCGGATGCAAAGCTCGAGGCACATGGCGGCCCAGACGCCCACGAGGCCCAGCCGAGGGGCCAGCAGGAAGGCGAGGGTGAGCCGGATGCCCCACATACTGAGGAGATTCAGCAAAAAGCAGGCAGTGCTGTCGCCTGCGCCCTGCATCGCGCCGCTGGCGACGATGCTGGCACCGAACATCGGCTCAGCAAAGGCCTCGATGCGCAGCACCCGCGCACCCAGCGCGATGACGGCGGCGTCTGCCGTGAAGATGCCCATGAGGGCCGGGGCGAAGAGCCAGAGACCTACGCCCGACAGGGCCATGATGGCTATGCCCATCGCCGTGCAGAGCCATGCGAACCGCTTGGCCATGTCCCGGCGGTGGGCGCCGACAGCCTGCCCGATGAGGGCGATGGAGGCGTCCTGAATGCCGTAGCCCGCCATGTAGCAGAGGCCCTCGGCGCTGACGCCGAGGCTGTTGGCGGCGATGGCTACCGTGCCGAGGCCTGAGACGATCCGGACAAGGAGCACCTGCGCTGAGGAGAGGGCTGCGCGCTCTGCGGCCAGCGGTGCGCCCACCCGCCAGAGGTTGCGCAGACAGGCGGAGGTGATGCGCCAGCTGCCGGGCTTACGGATGCAGAGCGGGCCGTCCCGCAGCAGCAGGACGCCCAGCGCCAGCAGACCGCCCACGACGGTGGAGAGGGCCGTGCCCAGCGCTGCGCCCGGTACGGCGAGGCCTGCGCCCCAGACGGTGACGCTCTGGCCGAACAGCACCAGCTGCCGGGTGGGGTTGATGAGGAAGAAGTTGAAGACCACATCCAGCGCGCAGACCAGCACGCTGATGAGGCCGGGGGTCAGGGCGTCGCCGGTGGCCCGGAGCATGGCAGTATACATCCCCATCGCCATGGTGAAGGGGAGAGCCGCTGACCAGATGGCGAAGTAGGCGCTGGCGTTGGCCTGAAGGGAGACGTCTGCCCCCAGCCACCCGGGCAGAAAGCGGCTGATGCCGACGCCGAAGACCGCAGCGCCGAGGCCCAGCATCAGGTTGAAAAGCATAGCCTGCCGCAGCACGCCCCGGGCGTCCTGCTGGCGGTCGGCCCCGAGGTACTGGGCGATCTGGATGGAAAATGCTGTGTACAGCCCCACGAGGATGCCATGGAGCAGCCATGTGCTCGAGCTGACGATGCCGATGGCGGCGGTGGCCTCTGCGCCGATGTGGCCCACCATCGCGGCGTCGATGTACTCCATCGCTGTGACCACCAGCTGCTCCAGAATGGAGGGGATGCTCAGGGTCAGGGCGATGCGGGCAGTATCGGACAGCGGAATGTCTTCGCCCTGCCGCATCCGGGCGGAGATCTGCTCCAAAGAAAGTGTCATGTCGTCTCCTGTTTCGTTATGGTTGGATTTGCTCTCCTATTATAAGTAAGAGGCTGAAATTTGTCAAACCAGCAGCTTCCGTGATGAAATTGATTCCGCATTATAACATCCCCCGGCCGGGGGATGCAGTCACCGCAGGTGACGAATGGGGGCGTCTGTACCGGAAGTACAGTTTTAAAGGGCGAAGGTCCTGGCATCGGCAAAAGAGGGTTACAGCTTTTATGACCGGGTGATTGATTTTTTGGCCCCGGCGTGATACACTCTCGGAGTAAGAAGAATATCATTGAAAGAGGTTTAAAATATGCTGCAGCTTATTTCAGCCACCGGCCAGCAGACCGTGGACGCGCTGGCGTTCCTGCTGGCGTTTGCCCTGACCGCCCTGATGGACTCGGTCTTCCACGACAAGCTCCCCCACGACCATGGCCGTGCCTTCGCGGTCAACGGCGAGCTTTCCAAGGGCAAGGCCCGGGGCTCGGGACTCATCTTTGTGCTCTGCATCGCGCTGGTGACGCTGGCGGTGGTGCCCTTTAAGGTAGAATACCTTATTTATACCGTCCTGCTCATCGCCTCCATGCTCTCAGGCTACTTCGATGACGCCTCCGAGACGGCGTGGAACGAGTACAAAAAGGGACTCATCGACTTTGTCATCGCAGTGGTGGCGGGTGTCACCTACCTGAACTTCAACAGCACGGCGGTGCACTTCCTGAGCATGACCTTCGCCATCCCGTACCCGCTCTACCTGCTGCTCATCGTCATCCTCATCTGGGCCAGCATCAACGTGGTCAACTGCACCGACGGCGTGGATGGCCTGTCCGCCAGCCTTGCGGTGGTGAGCATCGGCACCTTCCTGCTGGCCTACGGCGAGGAGCTGGGCGACTACTCCACCGCAGCCATCGTCTTCATCGGTGCGCTGCTGGCCTACCTGTGGTCCAACGCCAAGCCCTCGAGCCTCCTGATGGGCGACGCCGGCAGCCGTGCGATGGGCTTCTTCCTCGCGATCCTCGCCCTCAAGAGCGGCCATCCCTTCGCCTTCCTGCTGGCGGCACTGGTGTTCATCGTGGACGGCAGCCTCGGCATCCTGAAGATCAGCTTCAAGCGCTTCCTGCACATCAGCATCCTCCGGAACACCCTCACCCCGCTGCACGACCATGTGCGCAAGCGTCTGGGCTGGAGCGACGAGCAGGTGGTGGCCCGCTGGCTCATCCTGCAGGCCGTTGCGTCGGCGCTGCTCCTGCTGATGGTCCGTTGATTTACGGATTTTAAGTATGATGTTTGTGCAGCTTTCCAAAATGCAGATAAGACCGTTCGGATTTTTGTTGCACTTTATGGATTGAAAGTTGAACGGAAAAAGACTATACTTTAGCTAACGAAAGCAAAGGCGCTTAAGTGAACGTGTTCACTTTGCGCCTTTTTTGTTTTTTCGTTTTTGTGTGCGGTTCGGGAAAGCCGCACCGGATGCGCTGTCCGTGGCGCTAGAGCACGGACGACAGAACTAGGATAGGGAAAGGCGGGAATCACAGTGATCAAACTCGAACACATTGACAAGTATTTCGGCGACCTGCACGTCCTGAAGGATGTGAATCTTGAGGTGGCCGAGGGCGAAAAGCTGGTCATTATCGGACCGTCCGGCAGCGGCAAATCCACGACCGTCCGCTGCATGAACTTTCTGGAAGAGCCGACCAGCGGCCATGTCTACATCGACGGTCAGGAGCTGACCAACAAGAACAAGACCAAGATCGTCCGCGACAACATGAGCATGGTCTTCCAGCAGTTCAACCTCTACCCCCACATGACGGTGCTCAAGAACCTGACGCTGGCTCCCATGAAGCTCCACCACAAGACCAAGGAGGAAGCGGAGGAGCTGGCATATCATTATCTTGAGGTCGTCGGCCTCCGGGATAAGGCGGATGTCTACCCCACCCAGCTGTCGGGCGGTCAGCAGCAGCGCATCGCCATCGCCCGTGCCCTCTGCGCACAGACCAAGATCATCTTGTTCGACGAGCCGACCTCGGCCCTCGACCCGGAGACGATCCAGGAAGTGCTGGACGTCATGGTGCGGCTGGCACACGAGAAGAACATCACGATGGTGGTCGTCACCCATGAGATGGGCTTCGCACGGAATGTCGCCGACCGGATCGTTTTTATGGCGGACGGCCAGATCGTGGAAGAGGGCACGCCGGAGCACTTCTTCACCAACCCCAAGAACGAGCGCGTCCGGCAGTTCCTGAGCAAGATCGTCCGCTGAGGACGAACATCACAAAGGTTGACACGGCAGGGACTCACAAGTTGTGGTGAGACGCCGTTGTTGATAACAGGCCGTTTCGGAGCGGACAGGGAAAGCCGCTCGGGCCGAAAAAACAAAGAGGAGTGGTTTATTATGAAAAAGATCTCGCGTCGTGATTTCCTGAAGGTCACTGGTTTTGTGGGCGCTGCGGCTGCCCTGACCGCCTGCGGCGGCTCCGCAAGCTCCACCGCAGCCTCCACGGCATCTTCTGCCGCCGGCAGCGCAGCTGCCTCTGTCGCAGCGCTGGGCGCTGACACGCAGGCCATCGTGGATCGCGGCGTCCTGAAGGTCGGCGTCAAGAATGCCGTGCAGGGCTTCAGCTTTCAGGATACCCTCACCGGTGAGTACACCGGTCTCGAGGACAGCCTTGCAGAGATGATCGCAGAGCACCTCGGTGTGGACGTGGAGTTCACCACCGTTACCGCCGCCACCCGTGGCGAGCTGCTGGACTCCGGCGACATCGACGCTGTTCTGGCCACCTTTACCATCACCGAGGAGCGCAAGAAGACTTGGGACTTCTCCACCCCCTACTACACCGACTACGTCTCCGTTCTGGTGGAGGATTCCACCGGCATCAAGGGTCTGGCTGACCTGAAGGACAAGGTCGTGGGCGTCTCCTCCGGCTCCACCTCCGCCCGTGCACTGGTCAAGGCCATGATCGACGAGGGCGTGCTGGACGGTGCAAACTTCGACGCCGACACCTTTAACGCCGACACTTGGAAGGACGGCATCTCCTTCCGTCAGTACGACGACTATCCCGCCATCAGCACCGCACTGAGCGCAGGCGAAGTGCAGGGCTTCTGCGTTGATAAGTCCATCCTCGCCATCTACAAGACCGAAGGCCGCAGCTACATTGACGCCGAGTTCAGCCCGCAGGAGTACGGCGTCGCTACCAAGAAGGGCAGCGACTTCTCCACGGTGTGCGACGACCTCATCAAGGGCTGGCTGGCCGATGGCACCATCGATCAGCTCATCAAAGACAACGGTCTGGGCTAAACCCGGATCTTCCAGAACAAAGAGAGTGTAGGGAAAGGAGCGCTTGCCATGTCTGGCTTGTTTTCATTGGATTCCTGGTCCACCGTCTGGACACATCGGGAGAGCTTTCTGCTGGGTCTGGGCAACACGCTGCAGACGGCTGTCTGCGCACTGGCGCTGGCCTTTATCATCGGTGCTGCGCTGGGTCTGATGTCCACCAGCGGCAATAAGCCGCTGCGCATCGTCGCCCGCATCTATGTCGAGTTCATCCAGAACACCCCGTTGCTGCTGCAGCTTTGCTTCCTGTATTATGCGCTGGCCTTTGCAGGCGTGAGCCTCGGCGTCATCCGCACCGGCATCATCGCGCTGGGCGTCTACACCGGCGCTTATATGGGCGAGGTCGTCCGCGCCGCCATCGAGTCGGTCCCCAAGGGCCAGTTCGAGGCCGCACAGGCACAGGGCTTCAACTATCTGCAGCGGATGGGCTACATCATCCTGCCCCAGAGCATCCCCGTGATGCTCCCTCCGATGGTCAATCAGGTGGTCAACCTCTTCAAGAATACCTCCTGCCTCTACATTGTGGGCGGCGCTGACCTCATCAGTGTGACCTACAGCTTTGTCACCGGTGCTTCCACCGGCGGCGCATACGCCCCCGCTTATATCGTCTGCGGTGTCATCTTCTTTGTGGTCTGCTTCCCGCTGTCCACGCTGGCAGCCCGCTGGGAAGCCTCCCTCAAGGAGCGCAAGGGCAGCGTGAACGCAAACCTCAAGACCGCCAACAAGAAAGTGGAGCTGAAGGAGGCTGCCTGATATGAAAACGCTTGCTGCAAGCCTTTCCATCCTCACGAAGCAGGGCGTCATGCTCTACCTGCTGCGGGGTGTGGCCTTCACCTGCATCATCTCGGTGCTGGGTGTCATCATGGGCCTCATCGTCGGCTCTCTGCTGGCGCTGGCCCGCACCTACTGCAAGAAAGGCCCGTCCCGCATCCTCGGCTGGTTCGCTACGGCTTATATCGAGCTGTTCCGCAACACGCCCTACCTGCTCTGGATCTTCATCTGCGTCGTGTTCTGCCCCTGCCCGGACTTCTTCGCCCGGAAGATGTTCGGCCTGACCAGTGTGGAGATGAAGCTGCTGTTCAAGGCTGCTCTGGCCCTCATCCTCTTCAACTCCTCCGTCATCGCCGAGATCGTCCGCGGCGGCCTGAACGGCGTGTCCAAGGGCCAGTTCGAGGCCGGTTATGCACAGGGCTTCAACACCGTTGAGGTGCTGCTGTACATCGTCCTGCCGCAGGCCTACCGCAACATCGTGCCCACCCTGCTCAGTCAGGTCATCACCACCATCAAGGACTCTTCTTATCTGGCCAATGTGGCTACCATCGAGCTGATGGCCCGCATCCGTCAGCTGTTGAGCGCCGCAGGCACCTACAACGGCCTTGGCACGGTGAACGTCTCCGACGTCATGGTGCTGTTCGGTGCGGCCTGTGTCATCTACTTCGTCATCAACTTCACGTTGAGCTGTGTGGTCCGTTCGATGCAGAACCGCCGCAAGAAGGCTCTGGTCTTTGCCCCGGCAAAGGCCGCATGAATCATCAAGCCCTAATCCAATTTCCCATTTCCCAATTATTTTCCCATCATTGTTCTGTCAATGCCAAAGACGCCCGGCGGTATCCCCCGCCGGGCGTCTTTGGTGTTATCGGGATAGTATGCTGAGAGCGGTCAGCTCTTTGTCGCGTAGGTCACATCCAGCACCGGGCCGAAGGGGTCGAAGACCAGCCCCTTGATGCCGTTGGCGAGGAGCAGGCGCTTCTGCTGGGTGAAGAGGGGAGCGGTCACGGCCTGTTCAAGCAGCTGGCGCTCACAGGCGGCCAGCAGAGAGCAGCGGGTGCTGCCGGTGGCTGTGGCGCTGGCCGAGAGCTGGGTGGTGTAGAGGGCGTCGCTGTAGCCGGTCAGCCCGCCGCCGGTGGGGGAGAACTGGGCCAGTGCGGCATAGACGCTGCCGCCCTCGGCCTGTACAGGGGCCAGCGCGATGGTGTAATCGCCGCTTTCGAGCCGCTTCTGGAACTCCTCCGGCTCCACCTCCTCTACCGAGAAGAAGAGGGAAAATTCCTTCTGCCATGCGCTGTTGATCTGCTCGGCGGCGTCGCCGAGGCCGCTGCCGGAGGGCAGAAGCAGGGAGATGCGGCCAAAGTCTGCGGGGGAGATGCCGCCGTCCCGGGCGGCGATGTAGAGGCTGCGGGGGTCGCCGAGGGCCGGGCGGACATCGCCTGCCGCCTGCCGGTAGTCGATGCCGTCCACAGTCAGGCCGTCGGGGATGAGGCCCTTGGCCTCCGCGAACAGCCCGCCGTCTGGCACTTCCACCGCCGAGACCGCAGCGCTGGCCAGCGCCTGCCGCAGCTCGGTGGAGGCGAAGATGGAATTGCAGTTGAAGAGCAGCGACCATGTGGTGTCGGAGTAGGTCACGCTCTGGAGTGAGGTGGGGGTACCGCTGTCGTCGAGGGCGGCGGTGCACTTCTCGTTGCGGATAAGCTCCTCGGCGGACTGGCCGGAGTTGTTGGTGTTTTCCACAAGGCGCAGGCTGTCGATCTGCTCCCCGGAGGCGGCCCGGCGAAGGAAGAGGCCGCCGGACGTCCAGTTGTAGAGATAGAAGCTGCCGCTGGAGAGGGTGGAGGCGCTGGTCAGGCCGTAGGTGCCCCGGGTGCTGTTGAAAAACTCCTCGTCGCAGGGCATCGCGCCGGGCAGCGTCAGCTTGGAAAGGAAGGTTTCGTCGGGAGTGGAGAGGTGGAACACCAGCTGCAGAGGCTCGGGGGCAGAGACGCCCAGCGCACTTGCGGGCATCTGCCCAGCCAGCACGGCGGCGCTGTTCTCGAGGGCGGAAAACTCCACGGCATAGGGAGAATTTGTTCCGGGAAGGAACATCCGCCGGAACGCAAAGGCGAAGTCCTCGGCGGTGATGGCGTAGTCGGTGGCGCTGCCCTTTGCGGCGGTATAGGTCAGACCGTCTTTTAAATAAAATGTATAGGTGCGTTGGTCGGCGGACACCTCCCACCGTTCGCACAGCTCGGGGGCCAGCTGGCCGTCCGGCGTGCGGCGGACGAGGCCGCTGTAGAGGTTCTCGCAGGCGATGACGTCGGCGGCGCTGGATGCCACCTGTGGGTCGAGGTTCGCGGGGATGGAATCCACGAACCATGTAAAGCTGTTGGAGCCGGAGCCGCAGGCGGTGAGGCTCAGGACAAAAAACGCAGCCAGCAGGGCTGCGATAAGGCGAAACTGTCTCAAGAAATGCATCCTTCCGGGCCGGTGGCCCTGTTTGTCATAAAAAGCAGGTTCAAAGATCGGCCTGCACCCGGCCGGGCGCAGGGAGACTCTGGGGCGCAATGCTGCTGATGCTGCGCCAAAAATCAGAGTTATACTAAGTGTAGCAGAAACGAAACGAAAAGACAATCGACATTTTGTTGATTTGTGCGGACATTTTGTTCCAAGGTTTGGGGTTTTCCGTTGCCAAGCGGGCACAAATGGTCTATAATGGAGGACGGCAATGAATTTTCTCCTGCGGCGGCGTGCGGCGGGGGACGATCGTAATATATTTATATTTATAGAGGAGGGCCTTTTTTATGCAGAAGGAACAGCAGGAGCTTGCAAACCTCATCAAGGGCAAGAAAGTTGCCTTTATCGGCGCGGGCGTCAGCCATAAGACGCTCATCCGGGAGTTCGTGGAGCTGGGGGCGCAGGTCACGCTCTGTGACCAGAAAAAGAGCGTGGAGGAGTTCGGCGACTACGCCGCCACCATCAAGGAGCTGGGCATCCGCCTGAGCCTCGGTGAGAGCTACCTCGACGGCTTCAAGGGGCAGGACATCATCATGCGCACCCCGGGCTTCGTGGGCTATTTTGAGAAGCCGCTGCAGGACGCGATGGCTGCGGGCACGATGGTCACGAGCGAGGTGGAGCTGTTCTTCCAGTTCTGCCCCTGCGAGATCGTAGCCGTGACCGGCTCGGACGGCAAGACCACCACCACCACCCTCATCTCCAAGTTCTATGAGGCCGCAGGCCGCAAGGTGCATCTGGGCGGCAACATCGGCGCCGCCCTGCTGCCCATGCTGCCTGAGGTCAGCCCCGACGATGTGGCGGTGGTGGAGCTGTCCAGCTTCCAGCTCATCAGTATGCACCAAAGCCCCGACATCGCGGTGGTCACCAACGTGACCCCCAACCACCTCGACCACCACAAGGATATGCAGGAGTACATCGACGCAAAGCGGAACATCCTGCTCTACCAGAAGCAGCCCTGCCGCGCGGTGCTGGGCTATGAGAACGAGATCAGCCGCTCCATGCAGGCAGACTGCAAGGGCAAGCAGGTGT